>Ga0315904_10006481_pt1 | contig 16011 bp, 24 predicted proteins | sample LakEriMetagenome_6_FD_203529 | JGI IMG/M metagenome (GOLD analysis project Ga0315904, IMG submission 203529) | Freshwater fungal communities from buoy surface, Lake Erie, Ohio, United States - Buoy 12 MA120 | ecosystem: Environmental > Aquatic > Freshwater > Lake | place: USA: Lake Erie, Ohio... | reverse complement strand
GTAGACCGCTGTGCTAAAAAAACGGCTTCATCCTTATCCTTCTTCTGAATATTGCATCGTCTACACGCAGCAACAAGATTGTCGTGCGTATCTTCGCCACCCTTGACCTTCGCAACAATATGATCAACTTCATTAGCCACGTCACCACAATAAGCACACGTGTAAGCATCTCGTCTAAGTATCTCAAGTCGTATCTTCTTCCAATGAGCTGTGCTTCTATATGGCTTTAGTGCCATCCCTTACGCTCCCAATGTTTCAAAGCTTTACACGTATCACCTTTATATCGATGCTGAATGTAATTTAAGTGTGCATCGATCTGCTTCATAGGGTTAAGTGTGCCATACCACTTAGACCGCATCTGACCTAAACCGTAGTGCGATCCATTCTTCGCCCGATAGTCCCACCGAGATTCGTGATGTATAAGCCAGTTATAGCATTGAAACTGATCCCAGTTTAGTTTGTTGTATGCATATAACTTTATATTCATAACGTTAACCGGCTTTTGTTTTGCAGTTGATTCTTGTGTTACGGCAACGCTTTGTGTCATTGCTAAAGCCAAAATGACAATAACTCGCCCTAATGCTCGCCTCGCGGCAAAGCTGCCTCTCAGGCTTTGCGAGAGTCTGAGCATAACATGCTTGTCAAGTCGATAACAAAACCGCAGGTCAGAGGCTTGAATTGTCGACATTTTATTTATTGTCAGTATTCTGTGGATCTTCAATGTGTGCCATTCTTTCAATTATCAAATCTGTAATACCCCAAGCTCTTGCCTGTTCCCACATGGTTTGTCTGCAATCGCGGCATGTAGCCACATCCTCAAGCATAATTTTGTATGCCGTAACCAAACCCCATGTTTGCCATTTGTGAACGTTGTTAGGCATCTTTCCCCCATCCACTACCCTTGAAATGAGTGCTAACAGGGAACCAGATGCGCCACATGTAGACACCACAATCAACGCAGATAAGCTGCTTAGGATCGCTGGTCTTTAATGTTATTTCTTCGATTTTTTCGCATCTGTCGCATTTAAATTCGTAGATTGGCATTCCTCACACCTTTCTCGATTACCATATATCCACAAGCCACAGCCGTAGCAACGGTGTATTAATAACGGCTCAGTAGCCATTTGCCTTGAGTAAATACACAAGATCTTCCAACCGGACAACGGCTACCCAATCATCAATAACCGCTACTCCTTGACCATTGAGGCGCATGACGGCTACGCCTAAATTGCCCTCTTTCTTGCGGTCTTTGAGCTGCTGCATGGCTGCTTTAGGATCAAAACCTGCTCTGGCTTTGACTTCTATATCCAAGCCTTCAATGCCTTGAATATCTGAGCCTTGAGCACCTGAGCCCACCTCGTGTGCGTGTATCCATCCATGAAACCGCAAATAACCTGCTAACATACGCTCTGTTTCGCGTCCACGTACTTTGCGAGACTTACTCACTAGTTACTCCTAACATGACAGGTGCGACATTCGCAAGGCTTGACTGCCCCCGCAGTTATAGGCTCATTGCAATTGTCGCACACGTCTAGGCGTGCGTCTAATACCAACATCATTCATCACCCCGCTACCAAATCTTCATCTTCGGGACGGAATGACCACTTGCCGCTTGGATCGACAATCATCCAAATCATCTTGCATTGCTCAGCCTTGTTTCTCATAGGAATAGGGCAACCCCAACCACGATAAGCACCATTTTTGCCAATCCCTTCACGAAGGACACGAGAGCCATGCTTGCATTGCGGCACAGGTTCGGCAGCAAATGTCTGCTGAATAAGATCAACTGAATCCGTAAATGCGGGCTCAACGTCAGCCGGTGGCTCAATTGTTGTATCCCAGACGATTTCAGCTTCTTTGTTTGTAGCACTTAGAAACTCCTTCTGTTCCTCAGTTCGTACACGAATTGGTGCAGGCTTACTCTTAGCGTCATTAACCCTAGCCATTTCAAGGCTACTTGCTCGCTTTCCCTTAGCAGATAATCCGAGATTTGCCAAGGCTCGCCCAATTGCACTCGTCTCGCAGTTTTCAAACCAAAAATCGCGATCAACACCACGATCCTTGCGAGCACCACGCGCATAACCAATAGCGGAAGGCGCAGAGTCAACATGGGTGCGGAATACCACAGCCTTGAAAACAACCGTTCCCTTTTCTTCATCATTGCTAATAAGCTCTGTAAGTATTGCCCCATCCTCAAATTGTGAGTAAAAAGCATGGATACGCGTATCAACATCTTCATAATTCTCCAAGTTGAACATCTAGTTCCTGTTTCCCTTCTTTGTAATCAATCTGCTCTTTAAAGCTCCAAATCGTTCCATCGTGCCACGTTTGGGCTTCCTTAGCGCAAGTAAAGCAGTAATGCCTGTCAATGACTTTGCCGCGGACAAATGACGTAATCGTCCACGCTGCTTGTGCTTGTCCCCTAACATGAGTAACGCCCCAGCGCATCTTGCAATAGTCGCACCATACGCCACGCTTACTCTGCGTAATCTTTGCCATAATCAGCCCAGTCCGTTCCGAGCGCCATTTCTCCCGCGAGCGCGGCATATGAGACGAGATCAATAAAACTATCCCGGTTTGGAGTTTCACAGATTCGTGAGACTTTGACCAACGCCATGCAGATACACACGTCCAGCGGATCAATTTCCCTTCCGAAATAACTACTCCATAGCTCAGAGATTCGCTTGATATTGACTGCGGGATGTCCGTATTCAAATCCTCGCTCATCAATAATGTCTTTTGCATCATCGAGTATTGCCTTGGCGGTGAACTGTTTTTGCCCTATTCCATCCATGAACGTAGCCCTTCTTGTAGTATTTTTCCTTCAGATTTTCCAACCAAACATAAGCTAATGACACAATGATCAATAGCCCAAACATGATATAAACAATTTGTTCTGCTGTCAGGTTATGTTTCATGCTTTTGCCAATCTACCCTGCAAATAAGCAACATGACGATCAATTATGTCAATTTCTTTTTCTGCATCTTCGACCATCGCCATGACGTCGCGGCGCATTGTGTAAAGCATTGCAATATGGCGAACAAGTTGTTCGCGTCTTTCTAGTTGAAACTGGATCTCTGTGTAAGTATCCATGTTTGCCCCTTTCGTTGTATCAAAAGGTAGGGGCTATGCAATAAAGCTACAATTTGCCGACCGGCGTGTCTTATAACGTTTGTATAACGGTGATTGTCAAATGTCGACAATTCCAGGCTGTTAGCCGTAACGCTTTCCCTCGACAATAAAGCTGCCATCCTTTTCGATAGGGATAGCCACAGGCTGTACACGCTTACGGTCAATATAGATAAGCCCGAAGCCTTTCTGCCAGTTCATCGTGCCTTTAGTGTAATACGCTTGACGCTCATCCATCAAGTGCCCAACCTCAAAACCCGTCAGAACACCCCTTAAAACGCCTCCAGAAGCCGTTGAGAAGGACGAAATCCCCTGCCTATGGGTATGACCACAGACCACCGACAATCCATGCCTCTTAGCGGCTTCTAGGGCTGTTAAACCCCCGTGTGGTTTGGTGCTCTGCTCGTCTCCATGCACCATAACCCAATTCTCATGAAACTGGTAGGGCTTCTGATGATAGGTAATGCCTAGTTCATCGAGTCTGAGAAACCGCTCAATGGTCAGTTCAGGCAACCCGATAAGACCGGGTAGACGTTTGCTTAGGGAGTTATAGAGTCTTGCGCTGTGGTTGGATCTACTGAGATGTTGAACTTGCAATTCGGATAAGACTTCGACAGTTGCATCACGGTCTCTGCCAATACTGCCAGACCACTCGTCTCTACCGGATGACCATCGGCTAATTGTTTGGAAGTCGATTTCATCGCCCACGCATAGAACGTCATCAGGCTTGTATTTTCTGATGAACTGGGCGACATTCTTTACTGCTTTCTTATCATGGAACGGGACTTGTAAATCGGATATAACTACGATTCGCTTAATCGTCATCATCCTCATCTTCGTATTGGTGATCAGGATTATCTATCTGCCAATCAGGTAGGGCAGGTCTATGGAAGGTGCTAGTTATGTAATCCATTGCTTGCTCAGGGCTAAAGCCTTGACGAGTAAGTGCGAGATAAGCCTCATGGACTTCAATAGCCCACACGTCAATCGCAGTTAGCGGCTCACGTTTATCTCGTTTAGCCCTAGCCGCTTTAGCGCGGCGAAGGTTAGCGAGTTCTCTTTTTGATAGTTTTCTTGCGGTCATTGGTTAGCAACTCCAGCACCATAGATTCGAGCTTTTCAATGCGCGCAACAATGTCCGATGATTGCAACATTGCTGGTACTTCATGGCGAATAATGTAGCGCAAACCACCGATAAGAATGGCTGCAATGCTAAGACACGCCAAGACAAATGCTGCCCAGTCTGTTGGGTTCATCGCCGTCCGAAAGCGGTGTCGTTAGGGTTTAGCCACCGCAGGATGACTGGCAGACTCGCGACCAGAGCTGCATTGACAATTGCAGGTACATCCCAACCCACCGCTAGGTAAGTTGCTATTCCTGCTGCTAGAAAGGATCTTGCCCAGCTTGCGGCTACTGCCTTTGCTTGTTCCATTGATGGGTTCTCCTGTCAATAAAGGGATTCTGAACATGCTGCCATCATGATCGCCCTTGGCAGTAAAGCTAACGTGCATGTGTGTCTTATGTGGGTTGATGCCCTTGTATTTGCGCCACTTGTAATTACCACGCCATGACGCAATCTTGCCGTTAAAGATTATGTAAGAAATTCGTTTATCAGATCGGGCAAGTAATCGAAGCTGATCAGCAAGGTCATACGCTTCGGATTTGTGGGATCTAAGATCAGCATCAATGTCGATGGCACGTACAATGCCCTCAGCAGAAGGATTGTGATCGGACTTACGAGCAGCATGCTTCGCATCACCGATCCAGCCATCACTAACTCGATCTCTATCGGGGAACGCATCGTCTATCTGCTCGCGTAACTGTTGCCCCGCTTTGCACAGTTTAGCCAAGACCTAATACCTTTAAATCATCAGCAGATAATCCCAATAAAACTAATTTTGCTTCGGCAGCGGCTTTTTTGTCGGCTAAATCCTTTGCTGCTATTTCATTGGCATCTCGTTCGGCGGCTAGTTCTGCCTTATCTTTTTCGGCTTGTGCAATTTCATCAGAAGTCGCATCGCGAATGATTTCTTCGCCTGTTTCGCAATTAATTTCTTTGATTTTCATTTTATGCAACTCCATATAAATAAATTGTTCCACCGGTAAAATTATTACCATTTGCATCAAAAATTGTTAGAGAAGTAACGGCTGCTTGAGAATCAATTAATCCTCTAAAAATTCCCATTTCCATAGCAGAGCCAGTATCCGCATTTGCGCTACCTGTTATGACTTGGTTAAGGCTTTGGGTGTAATCATAAATCCAGAAATCTCCAAAATAATTACGCCAAAGATTTGTGGCACTAGCAGTAATATTTCCACAACGGATTCGGCTCAATGTTAAAGAATTAGAACTTCCACTTACTGTAGAACCGTTTAGTTTAATATTCCAGTTTACATAATCGGTTGAAGTATTACCATTGATTCTTGCACCAATATCGATGCCCGATGCTGCTTTTAGATTTTTTATCGAAACCAAAAGGTGTTTGTAGCTTTGACTGATTGAACTAAAGGTTACAGTTGAAACTCCTGAAGGACTGGTTGAACTAATCAATGTGACCCCGCCGCCGGAACTAGCCGTTGCCCATTTGACCTTATATGGACTGACTGTGGTATCAGCGGTCAATACCTGACCAGTTGTACCAATTGGAAGGTTATCAAATGTTCCTGACCCAGTTCCGACAATAATATCGCCAGCAGCGGTTATTTCTGTTGCCATTGAGTTTGTTATTGTTACCGTGCCGGATGTACCGCCGCCGCTAATTCCTGTCCCAGCAGTAACGCCTGTTATGTCACCTGAGTTTCCAATTCCTACCCAAGCAGATCCATCATAAACTTCTGTGGCGTTTGTGTCTTTAAGATAAGAAACCATGCCTTCAGCTAAAACGCCACTAAGGGCAGTTGTGCGAGCGGTTGCATCGGCAAAAACCATGACCACTTGCTCTTGTAAATATGTGTTAACTTGGGCAGCCGTAAGCACGTCACCCGTGTTAAATAATTTATAACCTGCGCCTGCCATGTGTCTCCTTAGTAGCTGAGGACGTCCTCGCCTAGTATACCGCTAATCGCGCTATCTAACACGAAACCGGCTAACAAAGGCTCGGATGTGAATAGGGTTGTATTCCAAGATGACTTGGTAATATCGTGGTGAATAGCGTTAACGAGGCTTGGCTGTGTCACGCTGGTAGATCCGGGCATGGTCTTTGTGACCGTGATGCCGTCTAGTAGTTCAATGTCAACGCCTGCTTTAGGCTTGTTTGGGTTAGCATCATCGTAAAGATTAAGTTGGATGCTATCAATGCGAATCTCGGGATCTTTGCGTGTGGCTAGGATACCCTGCGCTTGATTTAAGGCTTCAGCATCGGTTTGGACAAGGATGCCGTCACGCTTGCCTGAGTGCAAGAAATAGGTGTCAATGCTTGGTTGGTCAAAGACATTCTGAGCCGTACCGCCTGAACGCGTGACCGTGACGTCATTGATGAGATTTGTATCGTCATAGGCAACCACAGCATTTGTGTATGAGATGTCGCTGCCAGTATCGGTGAACGTATAGATGGACGTGGCAGGATTGCTAATAAGGTTGTTGCGGCTAATGAAGCGCACCTGAGATTCAGCGTCAATAAACAAACCGCCAAACTCGCTGTTCTCGACCGTCTGTAATGCCTCTAAAACGTTCCTAGCGGTGCCGGGATCGGCTTGAAGGGTAGAATCCCCAGCGTCCACTTCTCGAAGGCTTACAGGCCAATCTACGGCGTCTAAAAGGGCATTTACGCGAGCCCCTGAGAGTTGCCCTGCGCCTGCACCTGCTACGGTGCTAATTGCTGAGCCTGCCAGCAACTTAAACGCATCGATGCACTTAAGGGTTACTGAGCTAACATCCTCGTTGCCCTGTCTAAAACCTGTGTCATAGTCCGTGATGTAACCTGAAAACAGGTAATAGTCCACGCCTAGGTATGTTGCATAAATAATGATTTGACGCAAAGGTTTGAGATTGGGGTAATACGCACCTGCGGTGTTAAGCGGATTCCAGTCGCCATTCTGATCGTAAAGTATGACGTCTGCGCTACCAAACTCAAACTTACTTGTGATGCGGTTACGTCCACGCCTAATCGCTACTCGATAGACAAGGTCAGTAATCTCAACAGGTAGCGTGCCTGAGCCTAAACGGTTTGTACCTAGTATGCCTTCAGTTGCAGACCCAAGAATCAGCGGATCGGTCTCAAAGGCTGTGTCGCTATCAAAGTCGACAAACACGCGCAGGGTAGGTGCTGGCATTAGATGGCAATCGAGCTGAGCAACAATCCCTGCCCGGCTTTCTGGTACTTGTAAAGGTTGTCAAGAATAATGGTCGTCAAATCTGAATCGCTAGTGACATTACCCTCAACTGTAACATTGACGGTAACCGATGGATCGCCGCCTGATTCGGCAAGCAAAAGGTCTGCTAATGCTAACTCAGATTCGGCTAATGACAAGATAGCGTCTGCATGTGCTTCCACAGCAGGGGTAATAATTGGATCTCCAGCCAAGTAACCCGCAATGGCAGCATCGCTGAGCACAGAACTTGATGATGCGTTTCCAGTCATTGTCGGTTGTCCAGCTAAAGCACCATTGATGTAGACATTGTTTGCGTCAACATCCATGCGATCAATTGTGGTAACCGTCATAGTTTTTTGATCTAACTTTAAACCTTTTTCAGCAAACAAAGTCTCAATAGGTACGTTGATCTTTAACTGCTTCAACAGTTCTTGTATACGTGCGATAGTGCCCGGCCAGTCAGCAAACGGATCTCCAACCATTTCATCAAGACTATCAAGAAGGTTAGCCAATTCCATTGAAGCGGCTTGGGCTTTGATTAGTTGACCCTCAAGAATGATGGCACGCTTTACGTCCTCGTCCAGTAACGCTTGCATCAATTCTAGGCGAAGGCGTTCTTCTTCGTTGACCGCTCTGCCTAACGCAGCGGCAATGCCAATGCGCTCCAAATCAAAACGTTTGGCAATCTCGCCTAGGATTCCTTCTTCTTTTTTCTTCTTGTTCAATGCTTCTTGTGACTTAACTTGTTTCTTTGTCAAGGCTAGTAACTCTTTAGCACGTTTCGCTGCATCTGCTTCCGCCTTGGCACGTGCCTTGTCAATTTTGACCTGCGCATCGGTTGAACCGCTTATGGTCATAGGTGTTCTAAACGGTGCAGGCTTTGGCTTGCCTAATGACGCAAACGCTCCAAACAGATTGCCTTCACGTAGAAACGCAGTTCCAAACTCACGCACCATTGGAAAATAACTGCTGAGATCTCTGAACGTAGCAACTAGTCGAGCAACGCCTCTAGTTGTGTCTGCAACGGAATCGCCGAAGCTATCCATTGCGGTAACTCCACCGCCAATGCCATTGTTACCTGAGAGAATCTGGAACGCATCAACTAGACCCTTGCCGATAGTTTCCTGCATGTTGGCATACGCAACATTAAGCATTGCTACTTTGCCAGCATAAGTGTCTAAGTAGGCTGCGTTTTGTCCAGCAAATTGTTTAGCCAGTAACGCTTGAACGTCTGCAAACGCTGTGGTTTGCAATTCGGCACGTGATAAGCCGATGTTATATTTCGCAAGGCTTCGCGTATTTCCTACGTATGCTTTGCTTAAATCGCCTGCAACGCTGACAACATCAACACCCGATCCTGCTGCTACGTCTAACGCCAAACCTAAAAGTTCTTGTGCTTTTGTAACGGATCCTGTTGTGGTCAATAATGATTGAAACGCAGGTCGCAACGAATCATCGAGCACACCGCTTGCGGCTTCCATGTCTGCAATAAACTGCGTGACGCGTGCATCCTCAAATGCTAACCCTAGATTGCCTAGGCTTTGGCTCAATCGTTTAGCGGCTAGTTCATCTTCACCAAATGCTTTAACAGCAGCCTTGCCAAACTGATAAACCTCGCGTACAGATAAAACACCGACAAGGGTTTTGCCTAATTGCTTAAGATTGTGGTTGAGCGTGCCTGTTGCTTTCTCAGCTTGCTTGAAACCTTTATCCTTAAACTCTGAGGCTATATCAATGCGAATGTTAGACATTAGGCAGCCTTTCTAACCGTGGCGCGCTCTTTGAATAATCTTGACGCTTTGTCAATGGCACGGAAAACGCCATCTAGGGCTTTGCCTTCGTTTTCTGCATAAGCAGCAAAGAGGATACGACCTGTTGACTTTTGGCGACCATCATGCGACTTCATTGCGCCAATGCCGTTCATGCCTGCAATAAATCTTGCCCCTGCTTGTGGGTTGTTGCTTTCGCTTCGAGAACTGCCACTTGCACCGCTGAGTCTGCCTGCTGTTTCGGCAATAGCACCGCTAGCAGACTTATTAAGCAATGAGTAAAGGCTAGAGAAACCTGACTGATTACGCTTGCCACGACCTAGTGAATAAGTTAATCCACGGCGTATAACCCGAGCATTGTATTTAGGAAATGCACGTGCACGTGATGTACGGCTTGCAGATTCGACACCTTTATCTTGCCAGTTGTAAAGACCGCCGGGAGATTGGCTTGGCACTTTTGCTTTCGCGGCGTTTGTTACTTCCTTCAATGCAACGCGAATCTCATCGTCCATTTGCTTGCGAAGGTCAGGCGAAAACTTCTTCAAAGCCTTCTTAAGCTCTGGTACGCCTTCGACCACGACTGGCATTTTCCCTGTCTTTCGCTTGTTGCTTTAGAACCTCATAAAAGGCTCTCAGCAAATCTGAATCCATGTTAATAAACTCGCTAGGCGCGATCCCTGTATGAACGCTCAACTGAGCGATCTTATACGTGAAGGAATCGCGCGTTAGCCATTTGGGGAATCGCCTGCTACCACGTCCACCGCAGCTAGTGTGTCCAGAAACGCTGCGCCGAATGGTTTAACGTCTGGAGCATCTGCGCGGCGCAGACATTCCCAAGCTAGCCAATAAATATGCTCTTGTTTTTCATCTTCTCTAAAAGCCTTGTGAAAGCCTTTACGGAATTGCTGCTCAAAAGCATATTCCACAGATGGCGTAATTGAGTGTTCACTCTTTGTGCCATCAGCCCTTGTGATTATTAACTTAGCCATGCCCATTTACTCCTTGTTTAGAATGTACCTGAATCTGAAATCGTAACAGCAGAGTTTACTGTGAAAGTAATGTCCTGTGTTCCGATGTCGCCAACAGCACCGTTAATTGGTGTGAGGTTGTTGACCAAGATGTCAAAGGTGTAAAGCGGATTGGTTGCACCAACCGCAGTAGCCTTTTCCTGCAACATCTTTACTGCAACGGTTGTACCAAACGCTGCGCGTAGTGTTGCCATTACGTTTGATGCTGCTGTGTCATTTAGGAACGATACGGTGAGAGTTGCGCTCTCTAGTCCCTTGACAAACTTGTGCGCGGTGTCACCCATTGCGGTGACTTCGAGTTCATCTGCTACCTGATTAAGGGTAACGCTGGTTACGTGGTCGCTAAGATCGATGGCGTTGATCTTGAGTCCGACCTTATTATTTAAGAAAACTGCCATTTGGCTTATTCCTCATCTTTCTTAGCGGTTGATTTTTCTGGTTTTGCGACTGGCTCTACTTGACCGATTTTGATCAGAAAAGCCTCGCGCTCTTTGTCTACTTCAGCCATTTTAGCTCCAATCTGAGAGAACGCTGATAGATACTTCACCGGATAGAAGATCGCCTGCTATACCGGTCAAGACTGCTGGTGCACTAAACGTGCCAATTGTATAAGCGAGCGTAGACGCTTCCAACTTATTTACAATGTTTAAATAATAATCTTCGATGTTTATCAAGTTGCCTTGATTGTCAAACATAGGCGCAAGCACAATGAGCTTGAAATTGACCTTAGGCTTTACCGTTTTGTAATGGTCATTGCTTGGCTCAATGTAAGGATCGCCGGGTTGTACCACGATGCTGTTAGCAAGGGGTGAGGCAGGTGGGAAGGAAAACACCTGCCACACCGCATTATCAGCTAGTGCAGTCGCGATTGTTCCACGTAGGGTAGAGATTGCTGACATTATCCTACTTGACCGCCCGGTGCTAGATGATCCGCAAGCAAGCCTCGAACGCGAGCCATAAGGGTATTACCCATGCGATACGGTGAAGGTTGAAAATCAGGTGAAATGCCGCCAGCGTTTGACGCTTGACGTGCTTGCCAAATATCCACAGCAATCATGAGCGTAGCTTGATTGACTTCTGGAAGCGTGGCGTAATCAACCGCTTGAGCCGCAAATATGCGACCGTACGGAATAACTTGATGGTAAGGCTCAGTCACAGACTGGCTAAGATTGAAGGTCACAGAATGACCATTGACAGCCGTTAAAGTCTTTGAGCCGTTAAAATGTTGTCTTACGTTTTCAATGGTGACAGTTTGTCCCACGTAAAACTGATCGGCGGTTGTAGGCAGAAATACCTTGCCGTACGTTCCAAATCCTTCTAAAGCCACAACAGGCTGATTGTTAAACCATAGTTTTTCTTTGACGATATTTTCCGCAGCTTGGCAAACTTCTTCAACAACGGCAGACGTGTACAAAGCACCTATCCCAAGTGCGCTGCGTAATTCGGCTTCGGTCACGTATGTTGCCGGCATTGTCTTTCCTTTCCTATGTTAGCCCCGGCGCAAGGGCTGTGCGCCGGGGTAACTCAAACGATCTAGTTAGTTAGATCAGGACTTGTTGAACCAGTTGACACCGGCAGCAACCTTAGTTGCCAACGCGCCAAAGCCATAGTAGCCGAGATCGACTGTTCCATCGCTGTTGACGTTGGTGCGAAGCTGGAAGCGTGGTGATTCGTACCATGTGTAAGAATCAGGATTGACAACCGCCATGGAGTAATCAGCAGTTCCATCTCCACCTGTACCAGTAAAGTTACGTGATACGTAAAGGTCAAGACCTGCAACGGTTCCACGAAGGCTTTGTGGGTTAACTGATCCACCTGCGTTTTGTGGGTTTGCTGCGTTGTAGATTGGGCGACCTGAATCGTTGTAGCTCATGATGTTAGCCCATTGTTCAGGGGTAACGAGAAGGTTGCGAGCAAAGCCAAGTGATGCTGTGTATACAGCGGCAGCACCAGAAGCAAGGTACTCAAGCAAACCAGTTGCGCTGTTTGCCTTTGCGGTTGCGTTAAGTGTTCCTGCTGCTTGGATTGCTGTTGCTACGTAAGAATCTGTTTCCTTAGCGTATGCGAACTCCATTTGACGAACGAGTTCATCAAAGAATGTTGGCGATGAACGCTCGATAAGTTCTACGGTTGTGATTGAACGTCCCTTGAATGGCTTGACGTTTACGGTGATGTAAGAAGCTGTGAGCTGTGTGTCAGCAATAGCTTGATCTTCATCAATCTGGTCAACAGTTGGGACAGCGGTGATCTTTGGAATTTCAAAGGTCATACCTGCATCTGGCAAAGTACCGCGTGAGATTGCATCGATTACCCCACGATCAGCGTTTGAAAGAGGGTTTACAACCTCTGTGAGCTGACGGGTAGGAATCATGCCCGGTGCTGTTGTTGTTTCGTTGTCTGCTGCACGAACGTACATTGCAGCATCTTCGTCACCAAGGAACTTCGCGCGTAGAGTGTTTTCAAGGTACTTAGCCTTTGTGAACTCTAGGCGTGGCTTGGTGTAAATCGGTGCGCTAACAGTTGGGCGAGCAGCCTCTACCGCAGGGGTTTCGACCACAGGCTCAACGGTTGCGGTGTCTGGAGTATTCTCCACGACTGCCTCGCTTTCGTTTTGGGTTGTTGTTTCTTTTGCTTCATCTTCTTCCGATGCAGCAACGCTCAACACTTCCGCGCTCTTAAACGCGGCAGCTTGAACAAGACTCGTCTCCATCATTTTGCTTGCAAGCACGCGATAGACTTCGCCATCACGCTTGCCATCAACAACTTCTACACCAACAGACAATCCGCTGCGTAGTTGCTCAGATGCTTCAATAAGTGCATCATTTCCGCGTGTTGTGTTTGAAACTTTGAACGTGGCATAAATGCCATCTTCCTTTTCACTAAAACTTACAAGGCGACCGATAGGCTTCTTTGGATCGTGCTCAAGTAATAGTTTTGGCTTAGGGCTATCAGGAATCTCAATAGATCCTTTTTCAAATACCACTTTGCCGGCGGATGTATGTCCAATCTCGCCGCCGAATGGCACGATTTTGCCTGAGATAGTGCGCTCACTAATTGAGCACTCAATATCGCTAGAGAATGTTAGGTGCATCTGATTCGTTTCCGTTCGGTGATAGGTTTTCCATTTCCATTGCATCTTCAACGGAAATCAAACCTAGGGTTAGCATCTTTTCAATAACCATCAAACGCTCAAGAGCATTGACAGCTAGGAAAGCATCTTCAACATCAAACTTGACAATGTTGCCACGTGCTGTGATGTCATCCATGCTTAAACGATCTTCAATGGCGTGGATGTATGGTGCAAGAGATAGCGAAACAAATTGGCGGCGTTCATCTTGTACGTTTGCATAGGTCATGCTGTTGTTCATGTCTGCGCTGATGTAATACGCAGGAACATTCATTAAACGTGCAACTTGCGTTGACATGTTTTGGATTAAGTCAACATAACCCATGTCTTTAGGGCTAAAGGATGTCGGCACGTAATCTAACGTGCTTGTTAAGTAAGCTGTTGAACGCTGTGTTCGCGCCGACTTCCATGCAGCGAGGATTGCATCAACTTCTTCCTTGCTAAGATCCGCGCCTGAGTTTTTAATGACACCTGAAGGCATAGGTGTACTTGTAGCCACAGCAGTAGCTTTGTCAAGATCAATTGCTGCGCGCAATGTGCGTGCGCCGCGAGCTAGAACGCCTTCATCTAATCCTTGGAATGTAATGAGCGAGCCAAGACCGCTATTAGGTACTTGCTTGCCGTCTACGTAATAACGTGTGATGTATTCGCTAACGGGATCTGTATCAAATGACACACGACCCGGTGCAATCCATTCAAAACGTGCAGGGCGACCATCATCGAAATAAACTTCAGTTACGCGCCAATATGCAACGCCATAAAACAACAATGAATCGACAGTCCATGCAAGAGTAACGCTGCGTGGCTGTGCTGCTGCTGGTTGGTCAATCCAAATCGGCTTGCCGAGTTTCTCACCGGTAGATTTCTTGTAAAGCTCTAGCGGAAATGTTGCGATAGTGCCAGCAATCAAGTTACGGCATCGAGCAACAGCAGGAACGCTAATAGCTTCTTCACGACCAACAGCGGTGACAGCAATTGGAAGAAAATAGTTAAATGAATCCGTCATCAATGGCGGATTTAGTTGCGCCTCAATTTTCGTAGGGCGGAAACGATCAAATAGACCCATCCTCTAAAGGATACCATACAAATCGGACATTTAGGGCATTTAGATAAATATCTGTGGCTTACTTTGTGGTTTGTTGAACTGGTGCACAATCATTGCCAAGCAGATAGCGGCAGTCACGTCACCGGCAGACTTACGGCGCACAATGCGCCATCCTGCATCTGTTTCCTTGGCAGCGCAGTTGTTTATCGAGTCCACTAGCGACTGTTGCCCGTTATGCACAAGCCGTGTGTTGACAATGGAGTCAAGCAGATCTGAACAAGCTTGGTAAAACACCTGCCCTGACATGTCTTGTATTTTGTAGCCGGTTTGTGCTAGGCGTTCAGCAACGCTCATAGTTGTATATTTATCGAAGCAAATTAGCCGCGGCTTGTACTGTTTAGCCCATTCTGCTATCTCAGCAGCCATCTTGAGTTCATCTATCGCCACGTGTGACTCAAATTGCGCCACAACCCCTACACCTATCTTGCCGTCATCAAGCATCTGCCCAGCTACTAGGCTTGCCTGCTTTTTGGTCACAGATATATCAATGCCGAAGATTGTTAACCTACCGGGCTCAAGTTTAAGATCCTGCACCGTCAAATCCTCAAAAGCTCGATACGGGAACGGCGATTTAAGCGCGCTTACCCATTGGCACAAGGTTTCCGTGCGCGAGCTCTCAACGCTGGATGTTGCAATAGCTTCTTCAATAGTGGCTTCGTCTATTAAGTAGCCAAGTGCCGGGTTAGCCTGATACCACGCGTTTTTATCTGTTATTTTGGCAAAGTCATCTGCCGAATACTCCCAATAGCCAAGCGTGCGTGGTGGGTAACTTAAAGCTCTTGTGCGTAGGTCATTAAGTACGCTGCTAAATGCGTCCCCTGCGTTACTGCACAGGAATATCTGACTATTAGGCTTGGCACGGGTAATCGGCTTTGCTGCCGTCCATGCTTCTTCGCTGATTTCACGTAACTCATCCACAAAGAGCAGATCCGCGGTCTTACCACGGGATCCATCTCGAGTCGCCGCGACTATCTCGTATCGAGCCCCCGATATGAGCTCTATCGATTCCTGACCATTAGCCACGCGGATCTGCTTGACTTGTGCTGCTAGTAACGCGTTCTCTTCAATCACGTCACAGACCTTGCGAAAGGTGTCCAAAGCCATGCCGCGATTAGAGGACATTGCCACGATACTACGCTCACCGAAAAGAAACAAGCCGGCAAGGATGCGAATACGAGCTAGGTGCGTTTTACCGTTTTGACGTGCAATCAATAGCAGATTTGTCTTGCGTATCCATTTGTTTTCTTTGTCTACCTTGAGCATGTCTGTTAACACGTGCTCTTGCCACGGCAGCAAGGTCATGGGTTCACCGTTGACTTTTAGCGGTTCCATCCATTTCTTGACCTCATCAATGCGAGATGCGCCTTTAAGCGGTGCGTTGCTGAGTCTTGGCTTTGTGCTGCCCTTGCGCGTAGCCACTTTCAATTAGCCCCCAACTGGTCTGGAGTATTGAACGGTGAGTCTTGATCAATCCGGACTGTTGTATGTCCATTTTGCACCGATTTGAACTGATTGTCCGATTTTGGGGAGATTTTGAACGG
>Ga0315904_10006478_pt1 | contig 16013 bp, 9 predicted proteins | sample LakEriMetagenome_6_FD_203529 | JGI IMG/M metagenome (GOLD analysis project Ga0315904, IMG submission 203529) | Freshwater fungal communities from buoy surface, Lake Erie, Ohio, United States - Buoy 12 MA120 | ecosystem: Environmental > Aquatic > Freshwater > Lake | place: USA: Lake Erie, Ohio... | reverse complement strand
CTACACCATCACCGCGCGGGTGGTGGATCAGGCTGGCAACCAGGGACCCCTCAGCACCAGCCGCTCCTTCATTCTCGACACGGTGGCACCCCTGCAGACCGTCACGATCAGCGGCATCAGCGACAACCTCGGCACAATCCAAGGACTAGTGGCCGATGGTGGCATCACCAACGACACCACTCCCACCCTCTCCGGCACTCTCTCAGCCGTGTTGGGCACATCGGAAGTTCTCACCATCTATCGCAATGGCGTTGCGGCTGGCAATGCCACGGTGAACGCCACCAATCGGACCTGGACCTACACACCCACCACACCGTTGAGCGCCAACGGAACGTATTCCTTTACAGCAGCGGTGGTGGATGGTGCCGGGAACAGCGGCCCCCTCTCAGCCTCCTGGTCGATGGTGCTGGACCTCACCGCCCCCACCCAGACTGTGGCAATCGCCGCTGTGACGGATAACAGCGATCCTGTTCAGGGTGTGGTAACTGCTGGTGGCCGCACCAATGACACCACACCAACCATCAGTGGCACCCTCTCGGCGGCCCTTGGAGAAGGAGAGATCGTCAAGCTCTACAACGGCACCACCTTCCTTGCCGATGCCGTTGTTGACAACATCGCACTCACCTGGAGTGCAAGCCCGAGTCTGTTCGCCGATGGCACCTACACCATCACCGCGCGGGTGGTGGATCAGGCTGGCAACCAGGGACCCCTCAGCACCAGCCGCTCCTTCATTCTCGACACGGTGGCACCCCTGCAGACCGTCACGATCAGCGGCATCAGCGACAACGTCGGACGAATACAGGGAACGGTGAGTAATGGCGGCGACACGGATGACAATTCCCTCAGCCTAAGCGGCAGCCTCAGCAGCTCCCTCGCAACAAACGACAGCGTGCGCGTCTATGACGGCGTGACCTTTCTCGGCACATCCACTGTCACCGGAAACAGCTGGACCTTCATTGACAGCCGCATCCTCGTCCATGGCCAGGTGGTCAGTTACACGGCTCTCGTGGCCGATGCCACGGGCAATTTCGCTCCCGCTAGTACTCCTTACACCGCCATGGTGGACACGACGGTGCCGACGGTCACGGCGGTGGCGCTTACGGCGGCGAGCGGGGCCCAGAACAACCGACTCAACGCCGGCGATGGGGTGATCGTCAGCGTCAACCTGAGTGAGGTGGTCTTCGTCACCGGCACGCCCAGCCTCGGCCTCAACATCAACGGCAGCATCGTCCAGGCCGGATTCAGCGGCGGCAGTGGCACCAGTGTGCTCACCTTCTCCTACACCATCCAGCCCGGCCAGAACGATGCCGATGGCATCTCGATCGATGCCAGCAGTCTTCGTCTCAATGGCGGCAGCATTCGCGATCGGGCCGGTATCGATGCGAATCTCCTCCATGCGGCCATCGGCAGCAATCCCTCCTATCTCGTCGATTCGTCCGAGCCTGTTTTCACCTCGGGTGGCAGCGCTGCCGTGAACGAGAACGAACCGGCAGGCACCGTGGTGTATACGGCAACCTGCAGCGACAGCAGTGCCGTGACCTTCAGCCTCGCTGGGACGGATGCATCCGCGTTCGCCATCGACGCCGTCAGTGGCGCCCTGTCGATCAAGGCCAGCCCGGACTTCGAGACCCGAACCAGCTACAGCGTCAGCATCCTTGCCACCGACGCCGCTGGCAACACCGCCACCCAGGCGGTTGTGGTCAGCGTCACCGATGTGCCGGAAGGCCCCGTGGGAGCACTGACACTGCTGAGCAGCAATCCAGCCGATGATGCCACGCAATTTGAAATCAGCCAGGATCTGCGACTCGAATTTTCGGAGGCGGTGCAGGCGGGCAGCGGCTTGCTGAAGATCTATCGCGGTGATGGGGAGTTGGTGGAGAGCTTTGATCTGACCAACAGTCCGCGCATCCGTTTCAGCGGCTCAACCCTCTCGATTAATCCCACCTGGTGGTTGCAGAGCAGCACGCCGCACTACGTGCGCATCGATGAGGGGGCGATTCGTGATCTGGAAGGCAATGCTTTTGCCGGTATCCTCGACAACACGTCGCTCAGCTTCCAGACGGGGGTTGAGACCTCCAACAATGATGCGGAGGAATTCACGCTGGATGCGTTTGCGGGCACCAGCAGCGAAGCGATCGGCGACCATCGCATGCTGTTCATCCGCACCACCTATGCGGATCAACTCAATGCGCCCTGGGCGGAGTCGGTCTGGCTGGATGATATGGCGGCACTGGATTCATTCTGGGCTCGCAATTCCTACGGGAAAATGCATGTCTCCACCACCTTCACACCGCTGATCACGCTCGCGCAGACCACAGACTGGATGCGCAATCTCGACACCGGCGACGGCTATGCGGGCTTCGCTACGGATCGCGGCAACAACAATGCCGCGCCCTGGAACTTCGGCATCGCGACGGCACTGCAGCTCGGATACGTGCGCGCCAATTATCAGGGCATTGCCGTCGGCAACAATGACTGGACGCGCGGTGGCGCCTCTTGGGGTGGAGGCGACTTCATCTTCAACGGCTGGACGGGGCTTTCCCTGATCGCCCATGAGGGGGGGCATGAGATCGGCCTCGGTCATGCCAACTGGCTCGATGCCAGCGGCAGCGTCAGTGAATACGGCAACGACTTCGATGTGATGGGCAATGGTGGTGACAGCACCGCCCACTACGGTCTCTCCGCCAAGCTCAGCAAAGGCTGGCTGGCCGCCAACCGGGTGCTCACCAACCCTGCGAGCGGCATCTATCGCATCGATGCGCATGATCGGGGGGTGCAGCTCAACGATCACCTCTATGGATTCACGATCAGCGCCGGTGGCCAGACCTACACCTTCGAACACCGTGCGCTGACGCCCCAGGGTCGCATCAGCGATTCCCTCCTGATCGTGCGTCAGAGCGGCAATGCCCTGGTAGATGCCACGCCCGACACCGTCAACGTCAAGGTCGATGCCGGCATCGACATCGGCCGAACCTGGCACGTTCCCGGCAGCGACATCTTCGTGACCGTTCTGAGTCAGGGAGACGGCTTCCTCGACGTGGCCGTCCAGAACGGACCCTTCCCCGGCAACGTGGCCCCCAGCGCCAGCTTCACTGCCTCGGCCTCGCAGGTGATGGCGCACGACTCCGTCACCTTCACCGCCACCGCCAGCGATGCCAACGGGGATGGGCTGGTCTACTTCTGGTGGTTCAGCGATGGGGTGGTGGGCAGCGGTCCCATCTGCACCCGCAGCTTCACCCAGACGGCTGCGGCCACGGTGACCGCCAGGCTCACGGTCTCCGATCTGCGCGGCGGCAGCAGTGTGGTGGAGACAGGCATCGCGGTGGGCACGGCGGCCACCTCCATGCCGGTCACCGTGGGCACGCTCACGCCTTTCGCCAACAGCCGCCCCTTGCTCAGCCTCACCGCCGCCGATGCTTTTGCCCAGGAAGGCGGCAGCGATGGCGCCGTGGTGGTGATCAGCCGCCAGGGCACCGACCTGAGCGCCCCGCTCGTGGTGAACCTGGCCTACGGCGGCACCGGCCTGGCCGATGTCAGCGAATCCCTCCGCTCTCTCACGGTCACCATCGCCGCCGGCCAGACGAGTGTGGCCCTCCCCCTGTCGATGCTCGACGACGCCATGGTCGAGTCCGACGAGCAGCTCACGGTGAGCCTCGTCAGCGATGCGGCTTACGACATCAGCAGCGCCAACGCCTCCGCCACGATCACGTTGCTGGACAACGACAGAACGCTGGTGAGCGTCGAGGCAATCGACCGGATCGCCTCGGAGATCGGCCGCGACAGCGGCGCCTTCCGGATCAGCCGCAGCGGCTCCACCGGCAGCGCGCTCAAGGTGTACTACAGCCCCTACGGCTCAGCCTTCAACGGCGTCGACTACCAGGCGCTCAACGGGGAGATCACGATCGCGGCCGGCCAGCGATCCGTCGTGGTGATGGTGCAGGCCCTCGACGATGGCTACGGCGAGCCGACGGAGCAGCTGTCGCTGCTGCTGGCCAGTTTCTCGACGGACTATGACGTCGATCCCCGCGCCTACACGGCGACGGTGGATATCCTCGACAACGATCGGCCGCAGCTCGCCGTCTACAGCTACGCGAACACCGGCGAAGGCGGCGCGGAGGGCACGTTCGTGATCGAAGCCCAGGGCCGCGTCGGCGACACGGTGACGGCGCTGTACACCCTCTCGGGCACGGCCACGGCCGGCAGTGATTACCGGGCGCCCAGCGGCTCCGCCACGATCAGCATCGGCGCCAACGGCCGGGGCACCGCCACCGTCGCCATCCCGGTGCTGGAGGACACCACCGTGGAAGCCGCCGAAGTGGTGCGGCTCAGCCTGAGCGAGTCGAGCGCCTATCAGCTCGACGACGACCGCTCGGCGGCCCTGGTGATCAGTGACAACGACGGCAGCGGCCCGGTGGTGATGGTGAGCGCCTATGCGGACACCCCTCGCGAGGGCGGCACCGACGTCACCTCAGAGCAGCGGAGCGGGCAGGGACGCTTCTACATCCAGCGCAGCACCACCACCGGCGCCCTGACGGTGAACTACGTGCTCAGCGGCAGCGCCACCGCCGGCAGCGACTACACCGGTCTGACTTCCGGCAGTGTCACCATCGCCGATGGCGCTCCGGGTGCCGTGGTCCGCTTCACGCCGGTGGATGATGCGCTGGGTGAGGGCAGTGAAAGCGTGATCCTCACGCTGACACCCGACATCGCTTACGGACTGGGAGTCGTGAGCGAGGCCGTCCTGCGCATCGGCGATAACGATACGGCCGCCAGCACCGTGGGCTTCGAGACGGCCCAGAGCCGCATCTCCGAATCGCACGACCCGCTGAGCAACGTGCGGGATGTGGCGGTGATCCTCTCGGCTGCCGCCGCCAGTCCGGTGAGCGTGAGGGCGGTCGTGAGCGGCGGCACGGCTCTGGGGGACAACATCGACTGGACGTTCCTCGATCCGGCGACCAACGCGCCGATCCAGACCCCCACCCTGACCTTCGCCCCCGGGGAGACCCGCAAGCTGCTGCGGCTGCGGGTCAATCCCGATCGGCACAGCGAGGCGAGCGAGTGGTCGCAGATCATGCTGATCGATCCGACGGGGGCCACGCTCAGCAGCGGCGCCTCGACCCATCGGCTCGACATCGACGACCTGCCAAGCGGTGGGGATGCGGCCAACCGCTACATCCGGCTGCTCAGCACCGGTTCGGTGTTGCGCGAGAGCGCGGGCAGCGATCCACTGTTGATGGTGACGCTCGATCGCCCGACGGGCAGCACCCCGATCACGGTGGACCTGCAGCGATCGGGCAGTGCCAGTCAGGGGGCCGATTACGACCTGCCACTGGCCACCCTCACCTTCCAGCCGGGCGAGATCAGCAAGTCGATACCGCTCACGCTGCTCAACGATGGTCTCCCCGAGACGGTGGAGAACCTCCGCATCGCCCTGGTGAACGCCAGCGGAGCGATCATCACCGGCCCGAGCGCGCACGAGGTCGTGCTGGTGGACAGCGAGGCGCCGGTGGTACAGACTGCCACGGGACGTCTGGCCTCAGGCCTCGCCGCCGGTTCTGTCGTGACGACGGTGACGGCGTCGGCGGCGCCGGGCCGCAGCATCAGCCAATGGCAGATCCTGGCCGGCAATGCCATCCGCAACGGAGAGAGTGCCCCGGCCTTCAGCATCAACGCCGACGGCCAGGTGTTGCTCAGCAATCCGGGCAGCCTGCCGCTTGGTCCCACGGCGATGCAACTGGTGGTGCGCGCCACCGACAACCTCGGCGCCGCCAGTGACGGCGTGGTGAATCTGGAGGTGAACGGGCTGCGCGTGCTGAGCGAAACCCGCTGGAGCGGCAGGACCGCCTTCGACACCCAGGACTGGAGCGCCACCCCCGTCTACAGCGGCCTGCTCAGCAGCAGCGCCACGGCCAGCGGCGTGGCCGACAACTTCTCCCGCCGCATCGTTGGCCTGTTCGAGCCCAGCAGCACGGGTGTGCACACCTTCTGGGTGGCGGGCGATGACGACACCCGGCTCTACCTCGGCAGCGACGAAGGGGAGGGCAGCCGGCAGCTGATCGCCTCCGTGGAGGGATGGACCAATGTGCAGCAGTGGGACAAGTACGCGAGCCAGCAATCGGCTCCGATCACCCTGCAGGCGGGCCAGCGCTACTGGCTGGAGGTGCAGAACCGGGAGGGAAGCGGCGGCGATCATGCGGAGGTGGCCTGGCAGGGCCCGGCCATGGCCGCCAAGGTCCTGATCACGGCGGCCAACCTCGGCAGCCGCGTGCCCGGCGCCAGCGTGGAGCCGCTGAAGGCCGCCGCGACCTATAAGGCCGCGGTCGAGATCGCCAGCCTGAACGCCACGATCGGCACCGACACCGGTCTCACTCCGACGATCAGCAGCGGCGAGCGCACCCGCGACAACACCCTGCAGCTGAGTGGCAGCGCCGACCCCGGCGCCACGGTGCAGCTGTTTATTGGCACCACTCTGTTGGGCAGCGCCAGCGTGAACGGGGGGGCCTGGGGCTTCACCACCCCCGCCCTGGCCGATGGCAGCCACAGTCTGGTGGCGCAGGTGCGCGATCCGGCCGGCAACATCCGCATCACGGCGCCGGTGCAGGCCGTCGTCAACACCGCGCTGCAGATCGGCCCCAACCAGCTGCTCAGCCATACGTCCGCCGCCGGCAATCTCAGCTCCAGCGGCAGCGTCGGCTCTGTGGATCGTGTGCTCAGCGGCGGGGATGGAATAGTGCTGTTCCTCAGCGGCGATGCCGGTCAGTACGGCAATGCGGGTGTCGCCTTCAGCGACGGCAACACCACCACGCAGGACCTGATCCTCGCGGATGCCCGTACCGGCGTGCAGCAACTGATCAACCGCGGTTTCGCCTCGCCCACCACGTCATCCAACCAGGCCGTGACCCTCGGCGGCGTGTCGGTCGACGGTCGTTCCGTGGTCTTCGCCTCCTCCGCCGTCACCAGTTTCGGTGACAACAACACAGCCTTCACCGACGGCAACAGCACGATCAGCGGCACCTCCGATCTGTTCGTCTACGACCGCAGCACCAGCCGGGTGAAGCTGGCCACATGGAGCGGCAGCCAGACCAACAGCCTCTCGCGCAACGCCAGCTTCGTCGGCCTCAGCGCCGACAGCCGCACCCTGGTGCTGCGCAGCGACTATGTCCAGAAGATCGGCAGTTTCAGCCGATCCGGGCCGGCGGACACCACCGCCAGCGCCGATCTGGTCGCCTACGACCTCGCCAGCGGAGCCCAGACGCTGCTCAGCCATGGGGCCGGGAACGCCACGCAGTCGCTCGGTGCAGGCCTGGGCAGCACCGTGCTTCTCACGAACGACGGGCAGTACGCCCTGTTCACCGCCAACGACGTCAGCAAGCTCGGCAATGCCGGGAATGCCTTCAGCGACAGCGCCCCCACCAGTGCCGATCTGATCGCCGCCCGCCTCAGCGACGGCCAGTTGCGGCTGCTCAGCGGTTCCGCCGGCGTCAGCGCCGGGGCGGCAGTGACGCTGCTGGGCCAGAGCGCCGACGGGGCCTATGCCGTGTTCAGCGCCGCCGATGCCAGCCGCTTCGGCTTCAGCGATCCCGCCAGCGCCGCCACCGACCTGTTCTCAGTGGAGATCGCCACGGGCACGATCCGCCCGCTCAACCATCCCGCCGGCACCCTCACGGCCACCACCAGCGGCGCGGCCACGTTCCTGCAGGTGGTCGGCAACAACGTCTACTTCAGCGTCGCCGATGCCACCACGCTCGGCGCCAGCGCCGATGCAGACATCACCAAGGCAGATCTCTACCGCGCCAATCTGATCAGCGGCGAGGTGCAGCTGCTCAGCTTCCAGAAGAACAACCCGACCGCCGCCATGAATGGCGGTGTCGTTGCCAATTCCCTGGTCGTCTCCAGCGACAACCGCTACGTCGCCTTTGCCTACGGCGTTCCCGCCGGCACGAGTTCCGGAGGTCTCACCTTCAACCAGGGTGGGGATGGGCTGTTCGTGGTGGATACCCAGGCTCGCAGCATCCAGCTGGCCAACTGGAGTGGCAATCAGAACCAGGGCTCCTATGGCTTCTGGGCGGGCGCCCGCCCGAAAGCCTTCGCCGCCGGCAACCGGTCCCTGATCTACGAGTCCAGTTACCTGAGCTGGACCGGCAGCGGCCTGTCCGGCAGCGGTCAGTACGACAAGGGAATCCTGAGCTTTGACCTGGCTTCCGGCTCCCTCACGCTGCTGAGTCACAGTCCCGCCAGCGGCTCGAAGACGCAGGGAGCGGCTTCCGTTTATCGCGGCATCAGTCCCGACGGCCAGAGCGTCTTCTTCACAGCGGCCGATGCGAGACGGTTCGGGAATGACGGCATCGCCTTTGGGGATGCCGCCATCACCGCCGACGATCTGTTCGCCGTGTCGGTCAGTTCCGGTGTGATCGAGCTGGTGAGTGGTCTGCAGGGCACTTCCCTGGGAACGGCCGTCACGTTCGACGGCATCAGCGAAAGCGGTCAGGTTTTCTATCGCAACGCCAACGTGCAGGGTCTCCCAGCCGGTGCCGGCCTGATCGGTGATGCGGCTCCCGCCTCCGTGGATCTGGTGGCCACCCGCTTCGCCCTGCTCGATCTCGAGGTTTCCGGGGATATGGCCGGCGGTGCTGATGGCACCAGCACCGACAACGTCACCTCGGCCCGCAGCTTCACCCTCAGCGCCCGGCTGCTGCCCGACCAGGCGGTGGTCCTGGTGGACAACGGCATCGCGGTCAGCGGTGGTGCGGCGACCGCGGACAGCCAGGGGTTGGTGAGCTGGAGCCTCAGCGAGGTGACCCTGGGCACTCACCGCTACAGCCTTCTGGATCACATCGAGCAGATCCCGGTTGTGATGTCAGGTAGGCCAACCGCCTCCAGCCTTGAGGTCACCGTGAGGGACAGCGGTGCTTCCATGCTCCTGGCCAGCAGCATGTCTGCAGATCCACTGACGAACGCCAATCTCGAGAGCGGCACCGGGCCATCCCTCGCCAAGAGCCAAAACGGCGCCGACAGCATTACTGCCTACTCCCCCTTGGTCGCCCGAGCGACCGGGCCTTCGGCGGAAGCTGAAGTTGTCGATCTTAGGGTCGTACCGGAGATCCCAACAGCGGAGCTATCCCCGTCCTCGAGCTCAAGCATTCTTTTCCCCTATGGAGAGCCTGATCTAAGCTGCCTGAATCTCTGCAACAACCTACGAGGGGAATCCCTATTTTATAATACCTAAGCCAATGCGCAGCCGTCGCGGTTAGTCAGAAATTGACTCATCAACAAGATTCAAAGATCTTTTGAGTCTCCTAAACACCTGCGAGCCGCCATCCCTAGGTTTTTTCTTTAACGAAGTTGATTATTCCCACGTCGGTGCCTTCGACACCTGGAGCCTGGCAATCGCCGCTCTGCGCGAGCGATTGCGCCGTGGCACCGGCCGCGACCCCCAGCCCATCGCCTTGCTGGCCCGCCTGGGGGTGGACCAACGCCATGAAGGACAGGGCCTTGGTGCGGCCCTGCTGCTGGATGTGATCACAAGAGTCGCCGGCCTCAGCGAGGCCATCGGCTGCCGCGGCTTGCTGGTGCATGCCGAATCCGAGCCGGCCCGCAGTTTCGATGAGCACCTGATCCCGGAGTTCGAGCGCTCACCCACCAATCCGCTGCACCCTGCTGCTGCTCAAGGACATCCGCCGCAGCCTGGGGTCCTTGCCCGGTTGATCGGCGTCTCCAGGGAACGACACGGTAAAAACGGATAGGGTGTCCGTGTGCAACGGACGGGATCGGTTGCCCTGGGACGGCTTGGGACGATGGCTGCCCCCGTCTGTACCGTCTTTTCTACCGTCATTCACGGTCTGTGATGGATGGACGGAATTCGATGTCCCGCAAGCTGCAGGCCCGGCGCCTCGGCACCGTCTCGGTGCTCTGAGCCGGCGGGCTCCGGCTCAGCCCCGGCGGGTCAGCAGCTCGCCGGGGCTTCTCCCTGCTGGATATCGCAGGATTGATTGCACTGGGAGACACGCACAACCCGCGGACGCTGGCCACCGGCCACACAATGCCCGAAGCAGACAGCACTCCCCCATGAGCCAGCAGAGCCAGCAGAGCCACCAGCCCTCGTTGCTGAACCGCATCGCCCGGGTGTTGCTGTGCCTGGTGTTCATCCATGCCGTCATTGGCAAGCTGACGGGCTTTGCCGGCGTGGCCGGCGCCATCGCCGCCAAGGGACTGCCGCTGGCGCCCGTGCTGCTGGTGGCGGCCATGGCCCTGATGGCGGTGGGTTCAGCGCTGGTGATCAGCGGCTGGAAGGCCCGACTGGGAGCGGTGCTGCTGCTGGTGTTCCTGGTGCCCACCACCTTGCTGTTCCACGGAGATGTGGCCGACAGGATGGAGCGGATTCAGCTGTTCAAGAACCTGGCGATCATGGGCGGTCTCTTGCTGGTGGTCGACCAGGACAGCAAAGGTTGAGGGGTGGTGATTTCCGAGAATCTGAGAAATTTCCGAGGCAGCCGGCGCGGGTTTTTGATATTCGGGGGTATACCCCCCTTTTCATCCTCGATTCGTTCGTCGATTCTGGTTTCACCAGTTCGGAGATGGCAGCTCGATCGGTGGCGATGTCGGTTGTGGGACTGGTTGGTTGTGAGAGCGATCATGCGTCTGTCAGCGACGGCGGCGTTGGTCGGCTGAGCGTTCACCTGCCTGCTCGTCAGCATCCATCCGCCGGGCAACAGCCGTAGCCCAGCGCCGGCCGGGGTCTCCGCCCCAGCCATCCCAGGCCTGACGGCCCTTGCCGTAGGTCTCCCAGCTGGAGCCCTGCTTGTCGACTTCGTGACGGGCGAAGTAGCTCACCATCCGATCGATCGTCTGCGGTGAGAGCTCCTGCCGGTGGAGCAGCTGCAGAGCGCGGGCCAGCCCCACCGGCGTCATGCCGCGGTTGGATGGCGGCTGCTGGGCGCGGCGCTCCAGGGCACGTCGAGCGGCAACCGCGACAGGGGCGGGCGGCCGGAAGGAGAGGCCGGCGTAGAAGCTGCGGGGCCGACGTGCCATCGGGTGAGCAGTGGCCTCAGCGACGAGCCCCGCGACCGTTCACCGCGAAGGACGCTCGGTAGAGCTCAGACGCCGACATCGCCTGGGGATTCATCGGCTCGCCGTTACTGCCGATGCCCGACACGGTCAGTCCACCAGCGGCCTGCATCCCGGCCGGGCCCCGCTGTTGGAACAGGAAGCCGTAGACGGGATGCACGCGCATCTGATCAAGGAACTCGGTGGCCGTCATCGGCCGGCCGTCATCGCCCAGCAGCGGTTTGCCCTGGGAGTCCAGGGGTTCGAGCACGTCCTTGCAGTCACCGCCGGTGGTCAGGCGGAAGCAGGTGCCCAGCTGCCCCTTGAAGATGTCAAAGAACGTGCCCCTGGCATCGCCACCCGTGCGGCCCTCGGCCTGGGAGAAGGCACGCTCCAGCAGGCGGTCCTTGCGCAGCTGCAGGATCTGCTGCTTGGCCTCGTCGCGCTCAGCGGCGACGGCGGCCACCTTCTGGGCGGAGGCCTCCTCCATCTGCCGTTCGCGCAGCTCCATCTGCTGCTCGAGGATCTGCTTCTGGCGTTCGGCCTCCTGCAGGCGGGCGTACTCCTCGGGGTTGATCTCCGAGAAGCGGTTCAGCTGCTGCCGCAGGGTGCGGATTTCTTTTTCGAGCTGGTTGCTCTTGCGCCTTTCGGCCCGCAGGGGTTCGCTGAGGCGGCTGTCGTCCAGCGGGGGAGCACCGGCCTCGGATGCTGCAGCGCCGAAGCTGTCGCCGCCGCTGGCGGCAGAACCGCCCTGGCTACCGGCGCCGTTGGGGTCGCCCGTGGGGCCACCGGCTGCCGTGGTCTCACCGGGCTGGCCGTTGGCGGCGTAATTGTCGTCAGCGCCCTGGCCGCTGGAGGCGGTGGTGCTGGAGGTGGAAGAAGCAGTGGCAGTGGCCATGACCCATCGCGGCTGTCGTGGATGAGCACCCCATCCGGGCTGTGCTCACCGCCTATTGCCATGGATCAATGGTGCTCCCCAGCACCGTTCCATCTGCAACACCCTCAAGTTGACCTGGGATGCTGCAAATGGATGCAGATTTCTCTGAGCAAGGTTCCGCAGCGCCGGAGCAGAAGCACCGATGCTGCGGAAGGATCGGCGATCAGTTGCAGTTCGAGGGATTGGCGTAGGTGAACGACTGATAGCGGTTGAGAGTGGTGCGCACATCAACACAGCTAGCGCCACGTTTCCAGAAGGAATCTTCGCCGTTCTCCCGAGAACTGCTGCGGATGTAGGTGTATCCCGAGCCGGTGAGGCGGCTCTCCACCAAGCCCGGATCACTGTTGATCAGATTCTGAAATTCCGCCACCGGTTGCCCCACAACAGCCGTCGGTGTATTGGCAGATTTGCCTCCGCTCAGCAATGCGCCGATCAAAGCCCCCACCGCAGCGCCTGCCAGCGACGATCCTGTGGCGGTGCTGGGGTGGTCGTCGAACTGGGCATTGGGATTGGTCACCTCATCGGTCTTGACCGACAGTCGAGTGGTGCTGCTGCCGTCATTCCAGGTGAACACACCTTTGCTGCCCTGGTCCTCGAACAAAACATTCTGCTGAATTCCAGAGTTGGTTTCCACATGCAGCTGCTGACGGCTTGGCCCCGAGAAGCGGAAGTGATTGCCGTTATCAAGATCGACAACAAAGACCGTCGTCGGACCATTCTGCTTCTGCTTCACCGTGCAGTAGCCGTTGAAGGCCTCATAGCCATTCTGCTTCAGTGCGCAACGCCCATTAGCGCGGCTCACAGTATCTGCCAGGGCGGCTGATGCGAAGAGACCATGAAGCATCAAGGCACTTGGGAGCAGAACGAGCTTGCGTTTCAGTGACATTGGCTCCAGATGTGTATCAAGGCAATGATGGCAGGCATCTGCCTGGATGCCAACAGCGTCTTCATGGGCGTTGGTTGTGCTTTCAATCCATAGGATCGGCTCAGGCCATCTGGGTGAACGGTGAAACTGGCGCTGGCCCACCTTCAGGCCGGCCAGCGCCAGGCGGCCCGCTCCAGCACCGTCTGGCCCGGCAGCACCGTGGCCCCCAGCTCCCGCTCCAACCGCAGCAGCCGGCAATCTGAGCCGTCCTCCAGGGCGGTGATCAGGGTCTCGGCGTGGGCCACCACCCACACCTGGGTGCGTTCGGCCACCGCGGCGATCAACCGGGCCAGAGGAGCCAGGAGATCGGGGTGGAGGCTGTTCTCAGGTTCGTTGAGCACCAGCAGCGGCGGCAAGCGCGGGCTGAACAGGGCCGCCGCCACCAGCAAATAGCGCAGGGTTCCGTCGGAGAGCTCCGTGACCTCGAGCGGCCGCAGCAAGCCCGGTTGATGCAGCTGCAGTTGAAACAGGGGCGCGCTGGTGTCCACCGTCAGGTGGCAACCGGGGAAGGCATCGGCGATGGCGGCCTGGAAGGCTTCAGCGTCGCCGATCTCCAGGATGGTCTGCACCGCCGCCGCCAGATCGCCGCCGTCGGCCGCCAGCGAAGGGGTGCGGGTGGCGATGCGGCCGCTGCGGGCGGGGGACTGGCGGTCGGTGCGGAAGCTGTCGTAAAAGCGCCAGCTGAGAATCGTGCGCCGCAGTTGAAACACCTCCGGGGCTTCGAGCGGATCGGAGGCCGCGGTGAACAGACTCTCGTGGGGCGAGACCTCCAGGGCGATCGGCACCGCTCGGCCCCCATCCCCACAGCGCTCCACCACCGCCCCCGTGCGCTGCACCAACAGGCTGCGGGGATGGAAAGGGCCGCCAGCCCAGATCCACTCCCGCTTGATCTCCGGATCCAGCACGAAGGCACTGGTGTGGTCGTCGGACTGATAGCCCAACTCGATGGCATAGGAGAGGGTTTCGCCGGCAATGCCCAGCCGCAGCCGCGCCGCCTCCCGCCTGCCGCTGCTGCCCTGTACCGGCTGCTCTCCGCGGTGCATCTCCCGCGTGGTGCGCTCCGGCCCGGCCCAGAACACCGCCGGCAGCCCGCCTTCGGCAGCCAGGGCCGCCACCAGATCACCGCGGGCGGCGGCGGCCACCAGCCCCAGTGATCGATACAGGTTGCTCTTGCCGCAGCCGTTAGCGCCGCACACCAGGGTGAGACCCCCATGGGGCTGACCCCCCAGCGGCGAGACTCCCAAGGGAAGGGTTAGCTGCTGCAGGGAGCGGTAGCCCGCCACGGCTAGATGGGTGAGGGAACCAGCCGGTGCGCTGGTGGGGGATGGGGGTTGGGGCGACACGGCCCTCACGGCTGGCTGAGGATCCGGCTGCGGTTCTCGAGCGTCACGCGGGCATAGCGAGCCGCCAGATCAGAGAGCAGTTGCTGCCAGCCCGCCGCCGAACGGGGCATTGGCTCGATCACGCTGAACGTGGCCACCGGCAACAGCGCCTGGGAGCGGCCAACCCGAGGGCTCAGGCCAAGGGTGATGGCCACCAGACCCTTGTCGGCGTGGGCATCGAGCAGCAGGTAGGTGGTCCAGCGCTGATCGGGGAAACCCTGGTCGTAGGCGGCCGGCAAGCCGTTGTTGAAGATCCTGCGCAGCTCACTCGCGGAAAAGCTGGTGCCGTTCTGCCGGTATTGGAGGTCGTAGGCCCGGGCGGGAAGCGCCAGGGCTGCACCGATCAGAACGGACGCCGCCAAGCGGCTGAACAGAGATCCAGCTCCGGCCGATGGCCCCCTGAAGAGCAGGCTCATCAGAACTTGAGCACGCTGGTGGGCTGCAGGATGAAGCCCGCCTCACCGGCCTTGAGCTTGTAGCAGATCTGCCGTTGGCCGCCTGTGGCCTTGGCGTTGCTGTCGCCCGGCTTGTAGATCGGGAAGCGGCGTGCCAGGCAGCTCTCCACCACCTGGAACTGGTCGTGGCCCTGGTAGCCCTGGGCGTTGGCACCCGTGAGTTCCGGCAGGGTGATCGGGGAGAGTTCGGCGCCTTTGATCACGGCGTAGGCCACCACTTCGCCGTAGCTGCCGCTGCCAGCACCCTGCACGAACACGTAGATCTCGGGCATGCCGTTGTTATTGAGGTCGGCCACCTCGGCACCCACCACCTGGCCATTGACCGTCTGGCGAATCGGCTTGATCGGCGGCTTGGCCCCGCTGGTGGTGATCGTGAGCTGCTGCTGGGAGCCCTCACCGCTGCTCTGCACCTGGAAGCTGATGCCTTGGAGCTTCAGGGTTTGGTTGAAGGCGGCGCCGGCCCAGGCGCTGCCAGGCAGATCGGTGGCCAGGAGCAGGGCGGCGGCAGTGAGCTGGGGGAGAAGGCGCTTCAAGGAGAGAGGTGCTGGGCAGGTCTTCAGGATGGCGGGGAGAATCCCGGGTGTCGATCGGTCGGGTGTGAATCGTCGCCCAATCGTCTGCTGTGCCATGACCCGTTCCTCCCGCCTCTGGCTGAGCCTGCATCTGGGGCTAGGGCTGGCCTGGATTGCCCTGCTGGCCAGCCGGGCTCCCACCGGATCAGGTCATGGTGCCACCGGCTCACAGGTGCTCGTGATGCTGCTGATGGCAGGCTGGCTACCTTCGTGGGCTTTGGCCGCTTGGCAGGTGAGGCATCGCCGCTGGCGCTCCCTGATCGGTAGTGATCTACTTGGAGCCGGAGTCCTGGTGCTGCTGGCCTGCACCGCCTACGTACCGCTGTTCTTTTTCAACGTGGCCTGGTTCCTGCCGATGGCACTGCTGCCGCGGGGGGGTGTTGAGTGAGCTGCTGATACGGCTTCTGCCTTCAAGGCGAATCACTCCATGACCTACCGAACAGTCGCCAAACACTTTGGATCGCCTACGCATCCAGCCCGATTCAGGGGGCAGAAGTGATGGAGGATTTCACTCTGAAGAACTGGGCAGGTAAGCAACTGGGTGATCTCGTCGACGTGTATGTGGCGCTGAACCGGCGTCTATCAGGAAAGAAGTCCACTTTTGGCGCTGGGTTGAACGCCACTTGCATCTTACCGCATTGGGGTGATCAATGGGCCAAATTGCGCGGAACGAGTGTCACTGATACGAAAATTTGTATT
>Ga0315904_10006475_pt1 | contig 16017 bp, 11 predicted proteins | sample LakEriMetagenome_6_FD_203529 | JGI IMG/M metagenome (GOLD analysis project Ga0315904, IMG submission 203529) | Freshwater fungal communities from buoy surface, Lake Erie, Ohio, United States - Buoy 12 MA120 | ecosystem: Environmental > Aquatic > Freshwater > Lake | place: USA: Lake Erie, Ohio... | reverse complement strand
AGTTTACCCAGCTTTACGGGATCCATTTTTTTCAATTTTGAAACAAGCGTATGAGTTTCCTTCAGAAAAGCAGGTACCGAAGATTGGTAAACCCTGTTAATTCCCTTAACATCAATTGATTTTGCCGGTGAAAGAAGCACTTTCATAAGGAGATTTTTTTTACAAAATTAATCCGCAAGCCCAACAGAAGGGCAGTTTATACGTTCTTTTTTTTGACGGTTAGATATTGTTGATTAACTTTCCGTTCGTTAAGCCAAACTAGAAACTCATGAAGAAACTATTATTGACTTTCTCCTATGCAACTATGCTTGTGACAAGCAACTATGTAATTGCTCAACAAGAAAGTGAATCAGGAGTGATTTACTGTGATCGTTTTTCCGTTACAAAGCCTCTTATTGAACTGGCAAAGGAAAATCCGGTCAACCTTAAAAAACTTCAGCGCGAGACACTGAAGAAAAATGAAGAGATGTGGGAGTCTAAAGACCGTAAAAAACGTAAACCGCAAAACTTTGAATTCAGTGTTGAAGATGATCCGATCGTTTACGGGAATGATTCCTCTCTTTTCCAGAATCATGACGGAGGAAGACCAACGCCTCAAACACGTACCAACATAAATGGGGTAAACACCGGTTCATATCCTCACGATCCTTCCGGTGCGGCAGATGACACATACTATATTCAGGCAGTGAATGCAACGACGGTGCGCATCATCAACAAGACGACCGATGCGACAGTTACCAATTTCTCTTTGGGTACGTTGTGGAATCCTGACACCCCAAATGATGGTGACCCGATCATCATGTACGACCGTTTTGCAGATCGTTGGTTCCTGTCTCAATTCGGTGTGAGTGGTAACAGGATGTATATTGCGATTTCTGCTACTTCTGACCCCCTTGGATCATGGTACACTTATTCCTTTACTTCACCTCAGTTCCCGGATTATCTGAAATTTTCGATCTGGCGTGACGGTTACTATATGACTGCAAACACCAACACACAGCGTGTTTTCGCATTCGAACGTGACGCGATGCTGGCCGGAAGTGCTTCTGCGCGTTCGGTTTATGCCTCTTTCAATCCGCCGGATGGTGGAGGATTCTTCTGTCCACTTCCTGCTGACGCGGATGGTAACCAGGGGCTTCCAACCAGTGGAGCCTGCCCTATCTTCTCCTATTCAGACAATGGCTGGGGAGGTGGTAATATCGATGCGATCCAGATCTATCAGGCAGCTGTGAACTGGGTTCCAACTACCCCTACAATGACCATCAGCTTTGTTCAGGCAGTACCAACCAGTCCATTCGATGGTTCGTACAACGCGTCATGGAACGATATCCCTCAACCCGGAACGACTCAAAAACTAGATGGAATTGGTGGAGTGCTTAACTACAGGGCTCAATGGCGTAAATGGAGCGGTTACAATACTGTGGTGCTGACCTGGGGAGTAAAGGTTAGCACAACGCAGCGCAGTGTAATGTGGGCTGAACTTCGTCAAAATCCATCTACCGGTGCGTGGACGATGCATCAGCAATCCATTTATTCTCCTGACAATTATTATCGTTGGATTGGATCGATCGCGATGGATGACCTGGGAAATATTGCTCTATGTTACACCAAATCCGGTTCAACGACCGTATATCCTGGCTTGTACTACACCGGAAGATTGGCAACAGACCCACTCAATGAAATGACATTTGCAGAATCGACTGCAATTGCGGGTACTGTTTCACAAACCGGTGGCGTTAACCGCTGGGGTGATTATTCGCACACTGCTCTTGATCCTGACGGTTCGACTTTCTGGCACACTGCAGAATGGGGTGGTGGTACGGCAAGTAACCCTAAAAGAACCAGGATTTATTCCTTCCAGCTTCTATCAGCAACTTCTGCGGTTGTTTCTATAACCTCCAATGATGCAGATAACGTGGTATGCGCAGGAAGTAGTGTAACTTTTACCGCTACGCCAACCAACGGCGGAACAAACCCTACATACCAATGGCAAATAGACGGAGTGAATGTCGGAACGAATAGCCCAACGTTCACATCTTCATCTCTTGCCAATGGAGATGTCGTAACATGTATCATGACCTCCGACATGCCGGGAGTAACCAATAACCCCGCGACATCGAATCCTATTACCGTTACGGTCATCAATTATGTTACACCTCAAATTGTGGTTAACGGAAACACTACCATCTGCCAGGGGGTGGCGACACTCTACAGTGCGGGAACTGCCAATGCAGGATCCTCTCCTACTTACCAGTGGCAGGTGAATGGAATGAACGTTGGCTCTAACACATCCTCCTATTCTACTGCTGCGTTGACAAACGGTTCAGTTATCACGTGCACTCTGACATCTTCAGCGAATTGTGCAAGCCCGGCTACAGTAACTTCTGCACCGGTGACAATAACCGTTAACCCTGCTCCTGCAACACCGTCGATCACAACAAGTGGTGGTGTTCTCACATCGAGTTCAGCAAGCGGTAATCAGTGGTATCTGAACGGAAATATCATTACGGGAGCAACAGGACAATCCTACACTCCTACATCAGCCGGCAATTATACTGTTGTGGTAACTCAGGATGGCTGTGCATCTGCAGCATCAAACTCAATTAGTAATGCGAGCATTGAGGAGATCGATCCATTCGGCTTGACGATCTACCCTAATCCAAATCAGGGAGAATTCAGTATTTCATTCAATGCAGCTGCTACGAACAATTATACCCTTAAGATCTATGATGAAGTTGGTAAGATCGTTTTAGATGAGAAGGTTCAAAAGCAGAATGGTTTGTATGAGAAAGAGATCAGCCTAAAGGTGGCATCCGGTATCTACAACATCGTTTTAAGTGACGGTAAATCAGAAATCGCGAAGAAGATCGTGATCAAGAAATAATGTCAAATAATCTAACACAAAAACGGGGGCAAATGCCCCCGTTTTCGATTTATAACCAATGTAATCAGAGAAGCATCATCGAAAACAGGATCATTAAAATGATTCCGATGAGATTAAGCATGAACCCATAGCGTACCATCTGTCCAACACGTATATAACCTGAAGAAAAAACGATAGCATTTGGCGGTGTTCCGATCGGCATCATGAAAGCCAGACTTGCACCAAGTGTAAGCGGAATAGCCAAATCCTCCACAGGAAGTCCAAGATCCAGCGCGATCGCTCCAATGAGCGGCACAAAAATACTCACCATGGCCAGGTTTGACAGTACTTCAGACGCAAATACCGCAAGAACTACTACAATACATACCAATGCAAAATAAGAATACCCATCAAGCGCATTGAACAACGTCGCGATCTGCTCCATAACACCGTTCTTTTCCATCATATCAGCTAAAGCCAGTCCTCCACCGAACATAACCAGAATTCCCCATGGGATCTTTTCCGTGTCTTTCCATTCGAGTATTTTCCTACTTTCATGAGAACTTGGAACAAGAAACATAAGAATCCCTCCAAGGATCGCTGCACTTTCGTCACGATATTTGAACCCCAGATAAGGTGTTAACAAATCTTTGAAAGACCATAAAAAAACGACTGCCAAAAAAATCCAGAGGACCTTCTTCTGATCACTTGTCCAGGGCATCTTTTCAAGCTTCAGATCCGTGTGTACTTCATTCCTTTCCTTGCCCATCATAAAGTAGAAGAAGAAATAGGTTGCTATCAGCATCGTTACGGCCAAAGGAAAACCGATCGTCATCCATTCCATGAAATCGACCTTCACACCAAATTTTGATTCCAGCGTGCCGGCCATCTGCAGGTTAGGCGGCGAGCCGATCAATGTACCCACTCCACCTATACTGGACGCGTACGCCACCGAAAGAAGAAGAAATACACTGAATTTACCTTTTCGCTGTGCAACAGGCAAAGCTTCGATGATCGCCATGGCCATGGGAAGCATCATTAGCGCAGTAGCAGTATTTGAGATCCACATACTCAACAAACCGGTACTGATGAGAAATCCGAGCAAGATCCTTGGTTTTGAATTCCCGACCACTTGAATAATGCGCCGCGCGATCTGTTCATGTACCCCCCACTTTTCCAGTCCAAGTGCAAGGACAAATCCACCAAAGAAAAGGTAAACGTTGCTATCACCGTAGCAAGCAGCAAGATCGTCCTTATCAAGGACCCCCAAAGGGATTGCAAGCACAAGAGGCAAAAGAGCTGTAACATAGATCGGAATCAATTCAAAGATCCAGAAAAAGATCATCAACGCAGCGAGTGCTGAGGCATTATAGAACTTGTTCGTTGCCCCTGTGAACACCAAGGCGCTTACAAAGGCTATCAATCCGAGATAGATCAGTACATTCTTCGTATTCATGTGCATTTCAAAAAAAAGGCGAGCAAAGCCCGCCGTTTATACCATCAAACCTGAGGTTCAGGCCAACTTGTTAAGTTTCTCAACAAAATCGATCGCACCTTTCTCAAGGGATTCACGGACCGATCTGAAATCTGCTTTATTCTTAGCCGCATTGATACGTGCGAGCATGTCATCCTGAAAATCTGCAGCCTCATCGATGAGTTTTTCAGCAGCAGCCTCATTACCGTCCTTCAGGATCATCGCCATAAAACACTCGTCAACTACATCAAAGACCATATTGTTTACGTCTCTTTTGATACTTCTCTTGCTTGCCATAGTATTGATTTTTAGTAAAAGTACTGAAGTACAAGAACATTTGGTTAAAAGCCTTTAATAGATTTACACCCTCCGATGTGGAAAGCGGAAATAAAAAAGGCGTCCTTGCAGACGCCTTCTGAATTATGCTTGAGGAGCTTCCTCTTTTCTTTCAGGTCTAGGTAAAAGAACCTTTCTGGAAAGCTTCCACTTTTTCGTTTTTGGATCCTTACCAACCACTTTGAATCGAAGCAAGTCACCTTCTTTACAAACGTCTTCCATCTTTGCAACCTTCTCCCAAGAGAATTCTGAAATGTGGATCAAACCATCTGTACCAGGCAGGATCTCAACGAAGCATCCGAAATCCTTGACAGACTTCACCTTTCCTTCGTATTCTGCACCTTCTTCTACCTGAGGAGGGAACGCGATAGCTTTTACGCGACGAACGGCTTCACGCATGTCATCTGCATTACTTGACATGATCTGAACATTGCCCGCTCCGCTTGGAAGTTCTTCTATCGTGATGTTCGTATTCGTTTCTTTCTGAAGTCCCTGAATGATCTTTCCACCAGGTCCGATGATAGCACCGATCATTTCGTTCGGAACTTCAAATGCTTCAATACGCGGAACAAACGGCTTATAGTCAGAATTCGGAGACGGGATCGTTTCAACGATCTTGTTCAGGATGTGAAGACGTCCTGCCTTCGCCTGCTCCAGTGCCTGGATCAGAACTTCATAAGGAAGTCCGTCTACCTTGATGTCCATCTGACACGCAGTGATACCTTTTCCAGTACCCGTCACTTTAAAGTCCATATCTCCAAGATGATCTTCATCTCCAAGAATGTCTGAAAGAACGGCGAACTTACCGTCATCCGCCACAAGACCCATTGCGATACCTGAAACCGGAGCTGTGATCTGTACACCACCATCCATGAGCGCCAGAGTACCTGCACAAACAGTTGCCATGGAAGACGAACCGTTCGATTCAAGAATGTCTGAAACAAGACGAACTGTATAAGGAAAATCTGCAGGAAGAACCGGCTTCAATGCACGAAGAGCCAGGTTTCCGTGACCGATCTCACGGCGTGAAGTACCGCGAAGCGGCTTTGCCTCACCAGTTGAGAACGGAGGAAAGTTATAATGGAGCATGAACTTCTCTGTACCCTGGAAAGTAGCTCCGTCTATCAGCTGCTCGTCCATTTTGCCACCAAGTGTCAACGTTGTTAATGACTGAGTCTCACCCCTGGTAAAGATCGAAGAACCGTGAACACATGGCAGGTAATCCACCTCTGCCCAGATCGGACGGATCTCGTCGAACTTACGTCCGTCAAGACGCTTACCTTCGTGAAGCATCACCCAACGAACAGCTTTTTTCTTCACTTCAGAGAAATAGACTGAAATGAATCCACCAACCGCAGCTAGCTCTTCCTCTGTATATTGTGCCTTTAATTCAGTCTTTATGGCGTCAAACAGTTCTGAACGCTTAGCCTTGTTGGCCAATCCCATTCGGGCAACGTCCTTACACTTTTCCATCGCGAAATCATAAACCTTCGCCTTCACATCGTCGTTGTGTACTTCATGAGAATACTCACGCTTAGGATTGGCTGTTGCGATTTGAGCAGCCAGATCCAACTGGAACTGACACTGCTCCTTGATAGCAGCATGCGCCAACTTGATCGCTTCGACCATTTCCAGTTCAGAGATCTCCTTGAACTCACCTTCAAGCATGTTGATATCCTTTGCAGTACCTGCGATCATCATATCCACATCAGATTCTGCCATTTCCTGCATCGTAGGATTCACAACCCACTGACCATTCACACGTCCGATACGCACTTCAGACATTGGTCCGTTGAATGGAATATCCGAGACAGCGATCGCTGCTGATGCAGCCAATCCGCAGAGAGCATCCGGATTGTTCACTCCGTCATACGAAAGCAACTGGATCATCAGCTGCACTTCCGCATGATAATCATCCGGGAAAAGCGGACGCAGTGCACGGTCCACCAAACGCATGATCAGGATCTCTGATTCAGACGGACGCGCCTCACGACGGAAGAATCCACCCGGGAAGCGACCCGCTGCAGCGTATTTTTCTCTGTAATCTACTGTTAACGGAAGGAAATCTACCCCTTCCTTGGCATCCGGTGCCGATACCACTGTGGCGAGGAGCATTGTGTCTCCCATTCGCACTACTACAGACCCATCGGCCTGTTTTGCCAATTTTCCTGTCTCGACAGTAATTTCTTTACCGCCGGTCACCATTGACTTTCTGATTCCTATATTCATAACTATTCAAATACAATTTTAAAACACGAAAGGGACAGCCGAATGAATTCGATTGCCCCCTCCAATAAAATGCGTGCAGTAAAAAATTAGCGACGAAGCCCCAATTCCTTTACAATCGCACGGTATCTTTCGATGTCCTTAGCCTTAAGGTAGTCAAGAAGACTTCTTCTCTTACCTACCAACAGCTGAAGTGCACGCTGAGTACCATAATCCTTCTTGTTTCTCTTAAGGTGCTCAGTCAAATGACTGATACGGAAAGAGAACAATGCGATCTGCGCTTCAGTAGATCCTGTGTTTACCTCAGAACCACCGTGCTTAGCGAAGATCTCTTTTTTCTTTTCTGAATTTAAATACATGCCAATATCGCTTAAATAATTATTATGTATCTCACCCAACTTTTGGGATTCGAGGTGCAAATATACAGATAATATCCTATCCGACAAGTAAAAATAATGGACTGCCTCAGATTCTCAGAATTCTCAATCTTATATTCCTTACATTTGAATGCAACTGTTACGCTTGATCGCCCCTAAAAGAAATATGCTTTGGGTATTGCTGCTTACTTACTCTCTCGCAGCACTGCACTGCCATGCCCAGGAAAAATACGAGAACCTGAGCGTGCGTGCCGAGGTGAACTCCGGCGTACTTATACCGGAATACCAGCTTTTCAATCAGTTTTCGGAAGATTATATCTACGGAATTGAACTCAGTTTGGAAAAACAAAGTTCAGGCAAACGGGAAAGTGATCAGGTATTCAATTATCCCGCGTTTGGAGGCAGCATTCTATACACCACTCTTGGTAATGATGAGGTCTTCGGTCACGAACTGGCTCTTTATGGCTATTTTCTCAATCACTTCATCCGAAAGGAGCGTTTTCAGCTGAATCACCAATTCGGCCTTGGACTGGGTTACGCCACGAAACGATTCGATCTGCAGGACAATTTTCAGAACGTGGCAGTGGGCTCTCACCTTAACATCCATTTCAACTACAAACTGGGAGTTGCCTACAAGATCAGTGATCACTTCCGAATTACCTCAGGACTTTCGTTCAGTCATTATTCGAATGCCAATATGTCTGAACCTAACCTTGGACTCAACTGGTTGTCCTTTTATCTCGGAAGTTATTATTTACTTGGAAAAGAAGTTATTGAACCCAGAAGAGAACTTGCTGCCTTTAAAGGAACAAACGAGTTCGCCTTTGTTGCAGCTGCGGGAGGAAAACACACCCGAGCACTTCAATCCACGATTTACTTTACTTCTTCCTTGAGTGCAGAATATAAACGCCATATTTCAAGAAAGATCCGATTAGGAGCGGGCATCGATCTCTTTTACGACTCTTCAACAGAGGCAGAAATGAGCGTACCGGGAAAGGATGCCTATAAGCCAAGAGACGATTTCAGAACAGGCATTCATTTCTCCCAGGAGATCGCTTACGACAAATTCAGTTTTATCATTCAGGAAGGAATCTATATTGGTCTGCGCAATACTGTTGACAAAGGCCGACAGATGTACAACAGGGCGATCATTCGTTACAAGATCAACGAACACCTGCTCATACACGTTTCCATGAAGTCTCACCTCCACATTCTGGACTATCCTGAGTTCGGAATAGGATATTGGATCAAAAAACCATGACAAAGTATTTAGTGATTATACCCGCTGTTATCTTCTTCATTTCAGGATGCTCAAAAGTCGAGATCACGGAAAGGAATGTTCCGATCTTGAATCTGGAAACCCTAACGATCGATGACCGATTCGACGTAATCCTCACCCAAGGAAGTACAGAGGAACTGAAGATCAGCGGACATCCCTCACTCGTCAAAAAAGTTGAGGTGCGGCAGGAAGGAACAGAAGTCCACATCAGCAGTAAGAGCAGCTCCGCTTGGTTAAGGCCCGGACACAACAGGGTAACACTTCATATCACGGTCAAGAATCTAAAGCGCATCAATGTGAATGAAACCTGCCACGTTTCCTGCAGTAATGAATTGACTGGCCCCGAGATCGGAATGGTGATGACCGGCAAGTATGCAGAGGCTGATCTCAAACTAAATTGTGGTAGTTTCTATTTCTGGAACAACTTTCCTTGTGGAGGGAAAGTGACCCTTGCAGGGCAAACACAGCAGCTAAAAGTATGGAATTATGCCCTTATGCAGATCGAAGCAAGTGCACTGACAACGAATGAATGCCTCGCCGAGAACAACTCCAAAGGAAGCATCCGTTCGAAGGTTACCCAGTCGCTGATCTATAAGATCGATGGCGAGGGAGACATCATCATTAAAGGAAGTCCTTCAACTGTTCAATCTCTTGGTGATGAAGGTGTTGGCGAACTTATATTTGAGTAATGCTTTACATTCTTTCCGGCACCTCGATACCCAACAGGCGCATGGATAGACGAATCACTTTCGCTACATTCCTACTCAGTGTCAATCGCATCTTGCGCACCTCCATATCCGGTTCATTCAGGATCGTGACACTCTGATAGAAATGATTGTACAACTTGACCAGTTCAAAGGTGTAATTCGCAATCACTGCAGGCGAATGACCCACTGCCGCCTCATCGAGCACATAGGGAAACAGTGAAAGTTGCTTCAGAATTTCCTTTTCTTCATGTACCAGCTTAACCGCATCAGCTTTGAAATCGAAGTTATTCAACCCAGACTTTGAGATCAAGGAACAAATACGGGCATGTGCATACTGAATAAAGGGGCCCGTATTTCCGTTCAGCTCAATGGATTCTTCCGGATTGAACATCATTCGTTTCTTAGGGTCTACCTTCAACAGGTAGTATTTCAGTCCTCCCATTCCGATCTTTCGATACAGATCCTCCTTCTCCTCCTCAGACATCCCTTCAAGATGTCCTCGTTCACGCGTCATAGCGGCCGCATCGTCGATCACATCCTGCATGAGATCATCAGCATCCACCACCGTTCCTTCGCGGGACTTCATCTTACCGGTAGGCAGATCCACCATTCCGTAGGATAAATGATAACAGTTCTTCGCCCATGAATAGCCAAGCTTCTCGAGGATCAGGAACAGGACCTTGAAATGGTAATCCTGTTCATTACCAACAGTATATATGATCCCGTCAAGACCGGGATAATCCTTGTATCGATCGATGGCAGTACCAATATCCTGGGTCATATACACCGCCGTACCGTCTGAACGAAGCACCAGCTTTTCGTCCAATCCGTCGGAAGTGAGGTCGATCCAGACAGAGCCATCTTCTTTTCGATAGAAAACGCCACGCTCCAACCCATCCATCACCACATCTTTACCCAACAGGAAGGTATCTGACTCATAATACAGCTTATCAAAATCAACTCCCATGGCCTTGTAAGTCGACTCAAAACCGTCGTACACCCAGCCATTCATCGTTGTCCAGAGCAAATACACCTGCGGATCACGCGCCTCCCACTTGATCAGCATTTCCTTGGCGTCTCGAAGGATCGCCGTCTGATTCTTCGCGAGGTCCTTGATCTTGTCATCGATCCCTTTAATAGCCTTTTCATCCTTACCTTCCTTCGCTTCAGTGAGACGAATAAATTCAGCTACTATCGCTTCCGGGTAGCCGGAGGTATTTCCCGATTCCCAATCTGCGATAATCGCCTTGGCTTCAGCGTTGAAATGCTTATCGAATTCTACATAGTATTTTCCAACAAGCTTATCGCCTTTCATACCTGTATTGGCAGGCGATTCTCTCTCCCCCTTTTCATTCAGTGGTGAGAACCTCTCCCATGCCAGCATACTCTTACAGATGTGGATCCCACGATCATTGATGATCTGCGTCTTGATCACTTTGTGGCCATTCGCCTTGAGGATCTCAGCTACAGAATAACCGAGAAAGTTATTCCTCAGGTGACCAAGGTGCAACGGCTTATTTGTATTCGGTGATGAATATTCTACCATGATCAGCGGCTTCGACTCAGGCTCGGCATAACCGAAATCCGGATCATTATCCACTTGATTTAAGGCATCTAACCAGTAAGTAGCACTGAAAATAATATTCATGAAGCCGCTTACGATCTCATATCGCTCGATTGCCGGACATTCACGCTGTAACAAGCCACCGATCTTATCACCGATCTCTTGCGGACTGGTCTTCATTAATTTTACAAAAGGAAAGAGCACGAGGGTCAGGTCGCCTTCCACATCTTTCCGGGTTTTCTGAAACTGGATCATTTCCATTCCCAACTCATCACCGAAAAGTTCCTGTGCATGACGGAGTAAATACTCCTTTACCAATTCTTCCATCGCCGTTTATCCTCTGTTATTGATTGCTGAAACTGTTCTTTTGATCAAACCAAAAGCAGTCTCAGCCATTTTATTCTTCTTTTCATCGAGACACGGATTCACTTCAACGAATTCCATGCAGCACGTTCTTTTATCGGAAGCCAATCCTTCAAGTATCCCTGCTGCCTCCTCAACAGTCAAACCTCCTTTTACCGGTGTTCCGGTACCATAAGATGTCTGATCAGGATCCATGGAATCTACATCAAAGGACACATAGATCTTATCGCAAGCAGATAAGCGGGTCGTGACCTCATTCAGGATATTTTCAACACCATTTTTGCGCACCTCTGCTACCTCAATATTCCTGATCTCCAGCTCCTTCATGATACTTTTCTCCTCAGGTTCTGTATCGCGAACAGCAATATAGATCAAGTCCTCATATGCTGCCTTTGACCCTTTGATCCCCATCGATTTCAATCTCTCCCAAAGCTCAATAGTCGAATTATCAAGCTCATTATCACCTACTCTCTTATTATCGATATTCAAAATGGCCGCAACAGGCATACCGTGCAGGTTACCAGACGGAGTGGTATACGGAGAATGAATATCTGCATGAGCGTCGATCCATACAATTCCAAGCCTTGAATTGGGAAACGCTTTTCTTATTCCCGCTACCGTGCCCCCGGCAGATCCGTGATCAGCCGCAATTAAAAGAGGAATCTTGCCGTTCGAGAGCTCTGCAGAAACCTTATCATTAAGTCGCTCAAAGACCTTCACCAATCCTTCTATCCTTTTGGCATAACGCGATCCGTCTGGGAGATCCAGAAGGCTGTTCTCATCCGGAATGTCATCCATCGGGTAAGTTGCAAAAAATGAATCTCCTGCCGCACGTGCCGCAGCTTTGATCGCATCCGGACCTAAAGAGGCCCCTCTTGTGCCAGCCGTAATTTCAGACCTGTTGATGAGTATTTTTATCCTGGAATCCATAAAATCAGAAGTCCACAAAAGTAGCAATCTTCCGCGAAAGGCAGAAATGAGCCCTTGTAACTCTATTTCATATCTTTCGTTTAGCTAGTGAAATCAATTGATCCGATGACCCGTATTTTCTCTTTTTTTACCTTCTTGATTATTACCAGTACCATTCTCTATGCACAGGATAAAAAGCCTTTCACCGGAAAGCTGGTTTATTCCGTTCAGATCACCGATACCGCATTCAGAGAGTTGTACAGACCCAAAACCATGATCGTATACACCAACGACACTATTACAAGAATAGAAAATGAATCGGATCAATTGGGCAAACAAGTAGTCATCAAGCACATGGAACTGAATAAGTCCTACCTGCTTATTCAAGCACCAGGACAAAATTTTGCCATTCAAACCGATCATAATACACAGGAGAAAAAATCGTCTAAATACAGTTTTAAAAAGAAATGTTTTCGCAAAAAGATCGCAGGAAGAAAAGCCAAACGACTGGAAGTCACCCATCCTGACATGAAAATCAAACGCGAATACCTGTACCTCAAGGATTACAGCCCGAAGTACATCAACGCTTTTGAGGAATTCCCAGGCCTACCTGTGTTGTACTATATCATTACTGTTGACGGCGTCTATGAGTACAAGCTACTGAGTATTGAAGAATACCTTCCTTCAAAGGATCTTTTCGGCATTCCTTCCGACTACAAACGGACCACGTTGGATGAGTTCATGGAATATATCCTGAACCTTGAAGGAGGCAAGGCAGAATAAGGCTTTCCCTAACTAACACAACCCTGTTTAAAGCTTCTTAAAATTCCGGTTTTTAGGCTTATCCTTCAGTGTATCTTCGTTGTTACATTGGTGAATAATGGCTGAAAACGAATACAAAGCGAAAGAAGAACATCGCGAAGAACCCGAAGTAAAGAATCCTAAAAAGGAGAAAAAGTCTGCTCCCAGAAAGGAGAAAACGGAGCGAAAGATCGCTTTACCAGAGTTTGGCGGCAAGATCGACAAAAAGAAACTGAACACCATTCTGGGATCCAGTTTTTTCCTGCTTTCTATTTTCCTCTTTTTATCTTGTTTCTCTTACCTCTTCACGTGGAAAGATGATCAGGACCGCATACTGTACAAAGGATTTTTTGAATTCATGTTCGATAACAGCGAGGAACCAGTGGAAAACTGGTTGGGTAAATTCGGTGCCTGGTCCTCTCACCTACTGATCTACCGCTGGTTCGGACTTGCTTCTTTCGGTATCCCTTTCCTGTTGTTCCTGAGTTCTATGAAGCGCTTGTTCAACATTGTCCTGCTACCTGTAGGCAGAACCTACCTGCGCACGATAGTAATCATGCTATGGTCTTCACTGTTCCTTGGATTCTTCTCCGACAAGATCAATTTCCTGGGTGGTTCATTCGGATACTACCTCAACCATTGGCTCGGACTGACGCTCGGAACTTTCGGTACGCTTGCACTGATCGCTGTGTTGCTGTATGTGGCGGTTATCGTGCTTTTCAATCCCAACTTTAAAGCCATCTTCGATCGATTCTCTTTCTCAAACCGTTTTGACGACGAGGACGATGAGGAAAATATGCTCCGCCCGGCCGGAGGATTTGATGACATGAATGTGGTGAATACCATGAAGGATGAAGATATCCGACATGACCGTCCCGCGGAAACCATTTCCTTCGACGAGAACGAATTCGACGAACCTGAATACGGATCAGATTCCGAATTGGAGATCTTGTTCGAACAACCGGAAGGAGAAGCTCCGGCAGAAGAGGAAGAGCCTGAAATGGCTGATGTGCCTGAACTTGATCTGGGAGACGAGAATTTTTCCGTGGATGTAGCTGAAGCTGAAGAACAACTGGATGATGCCGAACTCGATCAGTTACGTAAGGAATATGGAGATTACGACCCAAAGCTTGACCTTTCCAGTTATGTGCTGCCACCGGTTGACCTGTTAAAGGAATACACCAATACCGGCGTTTCAGTCAACAAACAGGAGCTGGAAGACAATAAGAACAGGATCGTTGAGACCTTGTCACATTACAAGATCGACATTGCGAAGATCAAGGCGACTGTTGGTCCGACCGTTACACTATACGAGATCGTACCGGCTCCGGGAGTTCGTATCTCCAAGATCAAGAACCTAGAGGACGATATTGCCCTGAGTTTGAGTGCACTTGGGATCCGTATTATCGCACCTATTCCGGGGAAAGGAACTATTGGTATTGAAGTACCGAACTCGAATCCGGAAATGGTAAGTATGCGTTCACTGATCGCTTCCGAGAAGTTCCAGAACTCTGATGCGGAACTTCCTATCGTGATGGGTAAAACGATCATGAACGAAACCTTCACCTTCGACCTTGCCAAAATGCCTCACCTCCTTGTTGCCGGTGCAACCGGTCAGGGTAAATCGGTTGGATTGAATGCCATTCTTATCTCGCTGCTTTACAAGAAACATCCTGCGCAGATCAAGTTCGTACTTGTGGACCCGAAAAAGGTTGAATTGACACTGTACAACAAGATCGAGCGTCACTTTCTGGCGAAATTACCCGGAGAAGAAGATGCGATCATCACCGATACTTCCAAGGTAGTTGCGACACTAAATTCACTCTGTATTGAAATGGACGACCGTTATGCCCTGCTCAAGGAGGCAGGATGTCGTACGATCAAGGAATACAACGCCAAGTTCATCGGTCGAAAACTAAATCCGGAAAAAGGACATCGCTACTTACCTTACATTGTTGTGTTGATCGACGAGTTCGCTGACCTCATCATGACTGCCGGCAAGGAAGTTGAACATCCGATCGCGCGCATTGCACAGTTGGCGCGTGCTGTAGGCATTCACCTCATCGTGGCGACTCAACGTCCATCCGTGAATGTGATCACCGGTATGATCAAGGCGAACTTCCCTGCTCGTATTGCGTTCCGTGTCTTGTCAAAGATCGACTCACGAACCATTCTCGACGCTTCCGGAGCGGATCAGCTCATTGGTCGCGGGGATATGCTCGTTTCCACCGGGCAGGACCTTACCCGTCTGCAGTGTGGATTCGTAGATACGCCTGAAGTAGAAGCCATTTGTCAGTTCATTGGTGAACAGCGCGCCTACCCTTCAGCTTTCCTTCTTCCTGAATACGTGGGTGAAGGCGGAGAAGGAAACGGTGATGTGGACATGGACGACATCGACCCAATGTTTGCCGAGGCTGCGCGCATTGTGGTGATCAACCAGCAAGGTTCTGCCAGTTTATTACAACGTAAGCTGAAGCTCGGGTACAATCGTGCCGGAAGGATCGTGGATCAGCTGGAAGGAATGGGTATCATAGGTGCCTTCCAGGGCAGTAAAGCACGTGAGGTATTGTTCGGTGATATTGAGTCTCTGGATGAGTACATGAGGTCGAAGGGGTTGCTCTGAGACTTGAGAAGCGAGACCGCTGCGCTGAGAGAAATGAGACCGCTGTGCTGAGAGAGACGAGACCGCTGCGCTGCGAGAAGTGAGTCTAAGTTTTGAGCAAGGACCTCTACCCTTTCAATACAATATTTTCGTATATTCAGGTAACTAAAACCTACCTGATGAAGCAATTAACTATCACACGATCCGAAGGAACAAAAACGCTTTTTGTACAGCATACATATGACCGAGAGTTGTATGCTAAGCTCAAATCACTACCGAAAATCGAATGGAATTCAAAAAAGAGATCGTGGGAACTGCCTGATGAACCGAACAGCATACACTTGTTACTATCTGAATTTAGAGGTATCGCATGGGTGAATCTGGAAGCACTAAAACGAACAAGCCCTATTTCTGAAATAAGTTCGAAGCAAAATGAGTTGAAACGACCGGAAAGAATCAAATTACCTCCGGTATCCACAGAACATGAACAACAATTAGCACATTTTGTAGATTATC
>Ga0315904_10006472_pt1 | contig 16023 bp, 12 predicted proteins | sample LakEriMetagenome_6_FD_203529 | JGI IMG/M metagenome (GOLD analysis project Ga0315904, IMG submission 203529) | Freshwater fungal communities from buoy surface, Lake Erie, Ohio, United States - Buoy 12 MA120 | ecosystem: Environmental > Aquatic > Freshwater > Lake | place: USA: Lake Erie, Ohio... | reverse complement strand
GAGCGTGAGCTTAATGCGATTGAAGCGCTGACTAAGGGACTCGCTACTGAGCAGGAGAGGGTACAGCAAGAGATCGTTTCACAAGCCAAGCTTGAGGCTGACGATATCGTTAAGAACGCAAATCAACGCGCAGCGCGCATTAGAGAGCAGGCCCGTGAGATGCTTAAAGGTGAAACGCGTTCGGCTGAGTCTACCTTCCGCTCATCGCTTGTGGCGCGAGCTCTTCAGCTCGCTAAGGAGCGTTTTACCAAAGGCGAGTTTGCAAACCGCGAGAAGGCCTATTTAGACGCAGCACTAGAGCGCTCGCGACAGTTGGTGCAGTAGGTGCAGCGTCACAGAGCGCTTTAAAAAATAAAACGTGAAATAGAAATCAAATAAGGATTAACCGCTGATGACATCAGGAAGACACGACAGAGTTGCAAAGCGATACGCCAGAGCGCTGTTTGATGTGTGCAATCCAACCGACTTTGATCGCACGGATGTACAGCTACAGAGCCTTAGCTCTGCATGGGATGCCTCAACTGAGTTTCGACAGAGTATGCTCAATCCGCGTATCGGAGACGGACTGCGCCTTGAGATTATCGACGGCCTAATAGCCTCTCTCGGTGGCTGGGCCACTGAGGCAACCAAGCGCACCGTGCATACGCTCGTTAATCTGCGCAAGGCGGCGATTATCCCGGCGCTTTCAGCTAGCTTCTCACACCTGGTAAGAGAGTATCGCAAGAGCCTCTCACTTGAAGTAACCGTTGCCACCCCAGTTGGAGCTGAGGCAGTTGCATCCGTAAAGGAGCGACTCTCGAAAGCACTCGGTGGCGAAGTTCAAGTCAGTGTGAAGAATGACCCTGCGTTGATCGGCGGATTAACCATCCGGCTTGGCGATAAGCTGCTCGATCGTTCGGTAGCAGGAACGTTGCAGAGGGTAGCAGCGCAGCTTGTGTAACCACGAAGCGATGATTTTAGTAAGAGATATTGTTGATATCGATGTAATGGAGAAAAGGTGAGTATGGATATTCGTGCAGATGAGATTAGCAGAATCATCAAAGAGAAGATCGGCAGCGCCTCAAGCCAAGACCTCAGTGAGGTTGGCACCGTACTAAGCGTCGGAGACGGAATCGCTCGCGCATACGGGCTTGGAAAGGTGGCTCTTGGAGAGCTGGTTGAGTTTGCAAACGGCACAAAGGGCTTGGCGTTTAACCTCGAAGAGGACAACGTAGCCGTCGTTATTATGGGTGAGTCAACTGATATCGCTGAGGGCGATACTGTGAAGCGTACCGGCCAGATCGCCTCAGTTCCAGTCGGAGAGGAGCTCGTTGGCCGCGTCGTTGATGCGCTTGGAAATCCGATCGATGGTCTTGGCGATATCAATGCAAAAGATTCACGCCGAATCGAGATTAAGGCTCCTGGTATCGTAGGACGTAAGTCTGTACACGAGCCGATGCAGACTGGGCTAAAGGCGATTGATGCCATGACCCCAGTAGGACGCGGACAGCGCGAGCTTATCATCGGCGATAAGAAAACAGGAAAGACCACTGTTGCTATCGATACCATCATCAACCAGAAGGGTAACGGCGTAATCTGTATCTACGTTGCGATCGGCCAGAAGCGCTCATCGGTTGTGCAGGTTGTCGAGCGACTTAAAGAGCACGGCGCGATGGATCATACCATCGTGGTAGCGGCAACTGCCTCTGAGCCAGCTCCCATGTCATTCCTTGCCCCGTACACTGGATGTGCGATGGGTGAGTACTTTATGAATAAGGGTAAGCACGCCCTGGTGATCTACGACGATCTTTCCAAGCACGCCGTAGCATACCGAAGCGTATCGCTCCTAACGCGCCGTCCACCAGGACGTGAGGCGTACCCAGGAGATGTGTTCTACCTCCACAGCCGTCTGCTTGAGCGTGCAGCGAAGTTAAGTGATGCCCTCGGTGGCGGTTCGCTCACAGCGCTGCCGATCATTGAGACCCTTGAAGGTGACGTATCAGCGTACGTTCCTACGAACGTGATCTCGATTACTGATGGACAGATCTTCTTAGAGGCAGATCTGTTTAACTCAGGTATCCGACCAGCGGTTAACGTAGGTCTCTCGGTATCGCGTGTGGGAGGAGCAGCTCAGGTTAAATCGATGAAGAAGATCGCAGGAACGCTTCGTCTTGACCTCGCGCAGTACCGCGAGAAACAGGCCTTCGCACAGTTCGGATCGGATCTTGATGCCGCTACAAGAGCACAGCTTGCAAAGGGTGCGCGACTCGTTGAGATCTTAAAGCAAGGTCAGAACGTGCCGATGCCGGTAGAGCTTCAGGTGTTGTCGATCTATGCAGTAGCAAATGGCTTCACTGATAAGCTTGATGTTGCACAGGTTCGTCCATTTGAAGAGGCTCTTCACCGCCACATGCTGAGCAATCAGAGTGAGTTGATGAATGAGCTACGCTCAAAGGCTGAGCTGACTAAGGAGATCACCGAGCGGCTGAATAAGGCTATCGGAAGCTTCGTTGAGCAGTTCGCCGCAGGCACAACCGCTACGAAGGGAGCTGCTACGAATGGAGCAGGTTCACACGCAGCAGGCGCTCAGAAGGCAGCACAACCACACGCCAACGCAGCATAAGGATTGAAAAACCCCTATGGCAGGTCTTAAAGACATTAAACGCCGACTAAAGTCGGTGAATAACACAAAGAAGATCACCTCGGCGATGAAGCTTGTCTCGGCTGCAAAGCTGCGCAAGACCCAGGACGCTGTGGTACGATCGCGAGCGTACACAGACTCTCTGAAAGGAGTCTTAGCGCAGCTTGAAGGCGGTAACGAGTTTACGCATCCGCTTCTGCAGGCTCGACCAACAGTAAAGAAGATCCGTATCCTTATCTTAGGGGCGAATCGTGGGTTGTGTGGTGGTTTTAACACCAACATAAACCGCCGTGTTGAAGCGCTCTTTAAGCAGCTCGCCACCGAAAACCCAGGGGCTGAAATCTCAACTCAGATCCTTGGCAGGAAGCCAGCAGAGTACTACCGCCGTATCGGCAGGCCGTACCTCTCTTCGCTTGAAACAGTTGCTGATGATCCTAACGAGTGGCCAATTCAAGACGTGTGCCAACAGCTTGAGGTTGACTTTCTCAAGGGCGAGCTTGATGAGCTGTACCTGGTCTACACGCGTTTCCGTTCGGCTATCTCAACGGTTCCAATGGCTGAGAAGCTTCTGCCGCTCAGCAAAGAGATGGTTTCGGGCTCGACCTCGACCAGCGCCAGCAGCGCTTCGGGAATTACGCTCTTTGAGCCGAATCCACAACGTGTATTCGATGCCGTTGTTCCGCGTATCGTGCGAGCGATCGTGCGACAAGCTGCCTTTGATACGAAGGCCAGCGAGCACGCAAGTCGCATGACAGCCATGGACAATGCAACTAAGAACGCTAAGGAGCTGATTTACTCACTCACACTCAAGCGCAACAAGCTCAGACAGAGCGGTATCACGAGCCAGCTGCTCGATATCGTCGGTGGAGCCGAGGCGCTCAAGTAGTAACGAGGACGACAACGTAAGAATTCACATTAAAGGAAAAAACGTATGACACAGACAATGGGACGAAAAGGAAAGATTGTTCAGGTTCTCGGCGCCGTAATCGACGTTGAGTTTGCACAGGGCGCAGGTATTCCAAAGATCTATGACGCGCTGTTGACTACCAACCCAACGATCGACAATCAGCAGAATAACCTCGTACTCGAAGTTGCTCAGCACTTAGGTGACAACGTGGTTCGTTGTATCGCGATGGATTCCAGCGAAGGCCTCGTACGTGGTCAGGAAGTAGTCGACACAGGCGCTGCAATCTCAGTACCCGTAGGTCAGAAGACACTTGGTCGTATCCTTGATGTCACCGGCCGTCCGATCGACGAGCTTGGCCCAGTTGATACTGACACCCGTTGGCCGATTCACCGTCCAACTCCGTCGTTTGAGGAGCAGTCAACCTCAAAGCAGATCCTTGAGACCGGTATCAAAGTTATTGACCTGATCGCACCGTTCCTTAAGGGAGGAAAGATCGGTCTCTTCGGCGGAGCCGGAGTAGGTAAGACCGTTATCATCATGGAGCTCATTAATAACATCGCTAAGGCGCACGGAGGATTCTCTGTATTCGCCGGAGTGGGAGAGCGTACCCGTGAAGGAAACGACCTCTGGCACGAGATGAAGGACTCAGGCGTTATCGACAAGGCGTGTCTTGTATACGGACAGATGTCTGAGCCACCAGGAGCACGTTTCCGTGTAGCTCTTTCAGCTCTTACAACCGCTGAGTACTTCCGTGATGAGGAGAACCGCGACGTTCTTCTCTTCGTTGATAACATCTTCCGCTTCTTGCAAGCAGGTTCAGAGGTATCATCGCTTCTGGGACGTATGCCAAGTGCGGTAGGATACCAGCCAACCCTTGCTACTGACATGGGTCAGCTGCAAGAGCGTATTACTTCCACAAAGAAGGGTTCGATTACCTCGATTCAGGCTGTATACGTACCAGCTGATGACTATACCGATCCAGCTCCAGCGACTACGTTTGCGCACTTGGATGCAACGATCGCCCTTGAGCGTTCGATCGCAGAGAAGGGTATCTACCCAGCGGTTGATCCACTTACATCAAGCTCAACTGTTTTAGAGCCAGGTGTAGTAGGAGAGGAGCACTACCGTGTAGCACGTAAGGTTCAACAGACCCTACAGCGTTACAAGGATCTTCAAGATATCATCGCCATCCTTGGTATGGATGAGTTGTCTGAGGACGATAAGCTTACAGTTGCTCGTGCACGTAAGATTGAGCGCTTCTTCTCGCAGCCATTCCACGTTGCAGAGACCTTTACAGGAACTCCTGGAGTCTACTGCAAGCTTGAGGACACGATTAAGGGCTTCGGTGAGCTTGTTGACGGTAAGTTAGACGATCTTCCAGAGCAGGCGTTCTACATGGTTGGAACGCTGGATTCAGTACGTGCTAAGGCTGAGAAGCTAGCTGCTGAGTTCGCCAAGGCTGCGTAAGTAGAGGTCAAAAGAGAGAGAGGGGATACCCACAATGGCAGAGGATACGTTTCAATTACGGGTGTTCTCAGGTCGTGGACTTGAGATAGAGGCTTCTGTGCGCTCGGTTACTATACCCACAGAAGGCGGCGAGATCGGCGTGCTTGCAGGTCACTGCGAGTATGTTGGTTTACTCGGAACGGGCCTAGCCATATACGAGACCAGCTCTGATGCAACACAGAAGAAGTGCCTTGTATCGGGTGGGATCTCTACATTCTCAGGCAATGTGCTAACCCTCCTAGCTGATACCGTTGATAATCCAGAGGCGCTCGATACAACTCCGCTCTCTCAAGATGTAGAGCTGTTAAAGACAGAGCTTCAGGCTCTAAGCCTTTTTGACCCAGAGTGGGAAGTGCTTTCGCAGAAAGTTGCTCGCATCGAAGCGCTTAAGCAGCTTGCAGGAAGTGTGGGGCGCTAGGCTATATCGGTTCGCGTCGTGTACTTCTGCGGCGAGCACAGATACAACTTCGCATTAACACTGATGCGATGCTATTCTGTAACCGGCCCAACCGGGTGCTGAAATCCGTATAGTCCATAATCGAGTATGTTGTCTCCGCGCAGTCGGGTATAGGCAGGCAGGTAAAGCGAGCCTTTGTGTTCAACAGCTTTCTCAATATCAGCGCCGCGTAGCGTGCGCCCCTTGAAAGTGATCGGAACTGTGCCTGCTGTTGTGCCATCCGAGACGTAGAGTAGGCCTTCACCCCCATCAGGTACTGAGGCACTAAAATACAACCGACCATCACGCTCATAAAAGAGCCTGATTGCTCCGGGAGCTTTAAATAATTCAGTCCGCTGTGATGTTTTAAGGTTAACACGAGTGAGCACATCAGAGTTCTTTGGGTCAGAGAGGAATGCGGATGAGCCGATGAACTTTATTGCCGAATGAAAAATGCAGTTCTGAATGTTTTGCAGCTCCTCGCCAAATAGAGCGGTGATGTCTCGAAACGAGTCATCATCAAAGGAGAGTAGAAACAGGCCACACTGAATAGCCCCAGGGTTAAGATTTTCCACCTGAAGAACGACTCCATTAAGACCCGGTATTTGAAGATAACCCCGATAGAGAACGTTCTGCGGAAGGTCTGGGAGTCGACGGGTCGATGTTCCATCGGCGTAAAAGAACAGCGATTCCTCCTGGCCGCTCGGGTTAATCGCTCTCGCCGTAACAAAGAGTCGCTCAGGGCCAGTCTTGGTAAAGTTCCCCACCTCAATATTTGAATACCCTTCGCTCTCGAGTTCAGAGAAGTCTGTAAGCAGGTTAGTCACGCCGTCCTTGAACATCCACAGGCGCGTAAGGCCAGATGAGCTCTCGCCTACCGGGAATACTATTCCCCACGGGAAATGCAAGATGGTCGGATCGCTGACGATGCCGTTTTCGTTTGGTTTGTTTTTCCCCTGAATACTTGCAATTGGTGTAACCCCCGCACCATCAAAGCGCAGTAGAGTCGTGGCTGAACGCGAGTTCCTACCGATGATAATATCGACATTATCGACAACAAAGTTGTGCGATAGGGAGGGGTAGTAGCCTGGTAGAACCACTTTGGTTGATTTAACACTACCACACGTCGCTGCGAGCGATGTGCTCCGAGCACTGATACCCTTACGCACCAACAACGGCACAGGCTTATTGAGTGAAGGGATTCCGGGGGCTACTCCCCACGGAGTGCCCACTGAGCCGCCGAGGTCGTAGTAGTCACGCACCAGACTAAATGATTTTCGCTTCGTTCGGTACAGACCACTGTGGACCACAGGTGGGCGTTTTCCGACAAATAAAAGCTCGCCCCCACAGGTACCAATCGGCTCTGCAGAGCCTTTAAAGAGAAGCTGAGCCTGAGCAAGGCAGTCTAGTGGCCTAAGGAAAAAAAGAGTAGCAACGATCAAAACAGCAACGCGCATTACGGTCTCTATCGACAGCTGAAAGGTAAGCTTGAGCGAATTATGTGCTCGTAGCATAAGTTTCCAATCGGACTAAGGTGGTGAAACTCTAGGATTCGGCGAAAAAGCTACGCAAAACTGCTATTGATCGAGACAGAGCGGGAGTGGGGGGGATAGGCACGTCGATCGCTGTTTCGTCAGTAGCGCTACTCGAGTAGTTGGTCTACTGGCGGGTTTCCGCGGGCGCTCAGATGAGGGTGAAGGTGCATAGTCGCCAGTTTCACCTCGTAGTTTCAAGAGCCCAAGAAGAGCAAAAGCGGGTAGTCTAAAAACTGGCTGTCCATGCACACGGACACATTCGGTCGCCTAGGAAGCGGAGACGAGAAGTTATCCAGTAACGCTAAGCTGCGCACATTTTTCACTGCTTCGCGAATCCGGCCCCGCCTCCTTCTTTGGATACCACTCCGATAGAAAAATTCGGATTCGGCACCCCGCGAGTTATCGATTCGCCGCTGAGATGTTTCTATTGTCTAACGAGTGTCCATGGCGCGGTTTCTCACGTTTCTTTTAGCATGGGGGTGAGATACACTGCCTCGCGCGAGCTGAAACTCATTCAGCCGCTTTGAGCGCTAGGAGATGGCCAAGCGCTCTGTGAATCTTACATCGCAAAATCTGCGATTGTCCCCTTGTCCCGCATGAAGATCATCTCCTCAGACCGCTTCGCGATGTCCCTGGTATATGCTACCTCGCTAGGGGCATATGGGATCTTGACCCCGCTTTTACCAATTGTTCTTCACGAGCAGGGTTTCGCAGATGCGCAGGTGAATATCATACTCGCCATGCAAGGCATCGCAGTACTAATGTCACCTCTTCTGGTCGGGCACCTTGCAGATCGGCACATGTCAGTTCGGGCGCTCTTAGCAATTACCTTCCTGCTATGCGGATTGTTGGTACCGCTCTGGTGCGTCACCAAAACCGTAGTGTCAGCAAGTGCGGTAGCGTTTATCTATTTTAGCATCAGTGTTCCTGCGATATCGATGCTTGATGCGCTCATCGTAAGCGTGGGTAGCGCGAGCTCAGACTCTGCGGCGGGAAAAAAAGGCTTCACCTTTCAGTCGGTTCGAATATGGGGAAGTATCGGATTTGTAGTCCCAGGACTCCTCCTTCTTCCGCTATCTCAAATAGTGACGATAAACTCACTTCTGATTCTTTCCCTGGGAGGTATTTGTATGGTGCTTGCGGGAATCTGCGCGCTCCTTCTACCACCGAATGCCCCCATGCGTATGGGCTCAGGATCTCCTTCTCGCGATGCATTGCGTGCTGCTATCCGGCCGCCTCTCCGCGAAGTATTTCAAGCTAGTATTGTAGCTGGAATTGCCCTTGCGATGTTTTATCCAGCCTTCCCAAGGCTCCTACAGGAGCTTGGCTACTCGCATACAGCTGTGAGCCTGATCATTAATATCGGCGTATTCTGGGAGATCCTACTTATGCCCTTTACCTCGTCTCTGATAGCTCGGCTGGGAACAAAAAATCTGATGATGCTTGGGATCGTGTCTCTTCCGCTACGACTCGTATGTGTATGTTTATTTCCAATCACGTGGGTGATTGTGGCTGTTCAGGTGTTACATGCGCCGCTCATTATCGGCCTGATCGTATGTATACCTATTATCCTGGGCCAGATGGCGGCGCCTGAGTACCGCTTCTCTTTGCAAAGCGTTCATACGTCACTCATGTACGGCCTTGCTCGGGCTGTTGGGCCGCTGCTCGCGGCGGCGATCGCATCGCTGTGGGGCTCAACAGGGGATCTGGAAGCCCTAAGAGCTATACTCCTCGTTGCAAGTGCACTCGCGGTGATTGCTGCGGTATCTCTGAGACTATCAGGTGGACCGAACAGTGAGGATACGTAGAGTAATATCTTAGGACGATCGTCTCCTGGCGCGATAGGAGAGAGAGCTTCTTGACCTCCGTGACCACGACGCTGATAACGAAGCCGACATTTCTACGGGTGTTTCCCTGGGGGAAAAAATAGGGATAGGCACATCGCACGCTTTTTCCTAAGTAGCTGAACGCAAGTAGCTGGCCTCATGGCGAGTTCCTGCGAGCTAGTGTATCGTCGCACTGCCGTACTCTAATTTTTCTTTCTAGCGCTAGTTTGAACGAAGAGATGTTGCATCTGACTCGTCCCACAGAGTACTTTTAATCTGAAGGAAGCTCACACTATGAACCTCATCAAAGAATCTGATTTCATTAGCAGTATCGCCGATGCGTTGCAGTTTATCTCATACTACCACCCGATTGACTTTATCCAGGCGATGCATCGGGCCTATGAAGCTGAACAGTCAAAGAGCGCTAAGGATGCCATCGCTCAGATTCTGGTCAACTCCAGAATGTCCGCCGAGGGGCGTCGCCCGCTCTGCCAAGATACTGGGATAGTCGTTGGTTTTGTAAAAATAGGTGCACAGGCACACATCGACACAAAGCGACCATTGCAGGAGCTTTTTGACGAAGGTATTCGTCGCGCCTATCAGAATCAATCGAATCCACTGCGCGCATCGATCGTAACCGATCCAGCAGGAAAGCGTCGTAACACAAAAGACAACACCCCAGGCGTTCTGCACGTAGAGTTTATCGAAGGTGACAAAGTTGAGGTCTCAGTTGCTGCCAAGGGTGGCGGTTCTGAGAATAAATCAAAGCTTGAGATGCTCAATCCCAATGATGATATCGTTGGGTGGGTGCTTGAGACTGTGCCAGAGATGGGGGCAGGGTGGTGCCCGCCAGGTGTGCTTGGAATCGGTATCGGTGGTTCAGCAGAAAAAGCGATGCTACTTGCTAAAGAATCGCTGATGGCGCCAGTTGATATTCAGGAGCTAAAGGCCAGAGGCGCAAAGACACGAGCCGAAGAGCTGCGTCTTGAGCTGTATGAGAAGGTCAATAAGCTTGGTGTGGGAGCACAAGGGCTCGGCGGGCTCTCGACCGTGCTGGATGTTAAAGTGCTTGAGTATCCAACGCACGCCGCATCGCTACCAGTAGCGATGATCCCCAACTGCGCTGCGACGCGACACATCCACTTTGAACTCGATGGCTCTGGCCCCGCAAAGCTCACCCCACCAGCGCTTGATGCCTGGCCGAAGATCTCGCTTTCATTAGGAGAGGGCTCACGCAAGCTTGACCTCTCAAAAGTCACGCGCGCGGAGATTGAGAGCCTAAAACCAGGCGAGACAGTGCTCTTATCAGGAAAACTCCTCACGGGACGCGATGCCGCGCACAAACGGATCGCTGATATTTTAGGCCGCGGAGAGAAGCTGCCAGAGGGAGTCGACTTTACCAATCGCTTTATTTACTACGTTGGTCCGGTTGATCCGGTCGGTAACGAAGTTGTTGGCCCCGCTGGACCAACAACTGCGACCAGAATGGATAAGTATACCGAGCTGATGCTTTCAAAGACTGGCCTCCTTGGGATGATCGGAAAAGCAGAGCGTGGGCCAGAGACTGTAGAGTTAATCAAGAAGCACAAAGCCGTGTATCTCATGGCTGTTGGAGGTGCTGCGTATCTGGTATCAAAAGCTATCGTTGGTTCGCGAGTTGTTGCCTTTGAAGATTTAGGCATGGAAGCGATCTATGAGTTTGAGGTCAAGGATATGCCTGTGACCGTGGCGGTCGATAGCAGTGGGGTGTCAGTACATGAAGTTGGCCCAGCGACGTGGCGCAAGAAGTTGTTGGCCGTTGTGCCGTAAGGGTAGCTGGCGAGGGTAGGGGGGCTTGCCCCGATTCCCTAGCCCGCATTTTTCATGAAACTGCGTTGCGAGAGCGCTGAGAATGGTGATTTTTCGGGCCCCAAGGGCGCATTCCAAAAACTATTTTCAGGGCGGAATCGTATCGAGATACCTTCCGGTCGGAAAATAGTTTTTTGGACCGAAAAAGCGCCATTATCGGCGCTCGCAGTAGCAGGCTTCATGAAATAAGCGGGCTAGGGCTCACGAAGCCGCTTAACGTGCTCTTCAAGTCCAACCGGAATTTTCTGGAAATGATGTAGGTCCTTCGGATCTGCCCACCTACCGCCCCACGTCCATCCTAAGCGCTCAAGGGTCAGTACTAAGGGGTGACGCTCATGGAGTGTGCCCGGATGAGACAAATCGTACTTCCCATTTGCAGGAAGAAACGCTTGGTAGCCCGCACCTGCCTCTTTGGTGTACCCGTCTAGATTGTGGACAAGCGGTGCACCGTAGCATGGATTAAGAGCAGGGTTAATATCGAGCGCCATTCCAAGCCCGTGAAGTGAGAGACGCTTTCCGACGCCATCAGCGGTAATAATCCGCCGAAAATTAAATCCAGAGCTGTTGTTCTGCTCCATTGAGGAGTAATCATCCCACTTTCCGTCTACCTCAAAGCGCAGATCAGAAACAGGAATCACCGAACCAACAGGGATTCGTTCGCGTAATAAAACGCTGAACGCTTCGCTGACTTCACCCATCAATGCTTGATGAATAACAATCTGTCCGTGGTGTAGCTTTCCATCGGTTCCGAAATAAAAAACGCGCATCGGTAACTGCTTCGCTAGGATCTCAGCCGGGCAGTCGTGTGGTAAGCCGCGAAAAGCCTCGTGCAGCGTCATATCGCTGTCGACCACAACGTCTTGCGGGAGTACTGGCGCAGGAAGACTTGCAAGCTCTGGTAAGGCATCACGGAGGTCTGTAAGCCCAGCACATAGCGCTCTAAAACTGATGTGACAGATCTCTTGTCCCTCTAGGGAGGAGTCGAGATACTTCTGCGCCTGGTCGATAAAAGTCTGGGGCTGTCTCGTTACATCCATAGTGTGTTTTTCGTGTGTCGGTTTACGCAGGGGGTTATGAGAAAATTTCTAAATAAGGTGCGCTATCAGCCTTGGTAATTTTCTAGGCGTACGCCCTATGGTACCGCCCCTAGCAAAAAACGACAGTAAATGCGGGTAGATAAGCCGCTCTAGGGTCAGAGTAACGAGTAATCAAAATTCCTAGTAACGAGTTCGATTTTGTCGCTTTTTAAAGGTATCAGGCACACGACTAACCGCCCATAACAGAGTAGGCAGGTTTTTTAAACGCACTACTTTGGTTATGGCATTTCAGGATTTAAATCGTCGTGCTGAGAGAGCTCATACTACAACGCCTAGCGTTGTCGAGGATCCTGTTACAGCCCCGCCTCAAGACCACAATTTTCGGGAACGACTCAGATCAAGAATCGTGCGTGGTGTATCCAATGCAGGGCCTTCAAACGACACACCCAGAGATGCAGCCGACTTTAAGCGAGAAGAGCTGATTGCACATGCAGTGAGAGTAGTCGATGGATGGACGAAGCAGCTGCAAGCTCTTGATCAGCGATCTCCTGAGTATCGTGCTCTTGCTGATAAGCGTGACCTAGTCACCAGGAGCTTGATCGCCGCCGATGTCTACTCTGATGGAAGCAAGACGGAGCGATTTCTGCCTTCTCATATCTTTAGGCTGGAAGGGGATTCTATTCAGTTTCTACTTGGATCTGATTTTGATGCACGCCAACTAAAGAGCTTTGGGAGTGGGTACAGCGCAGCGTTGTATCTCGACAAAAGCTCTAACACAATTATCGTTGCAAATCGCGGATCGGGCGATCTTGCTGATTGGGTAAACAATTCGCGACAAGCCATGGGACTTAAAGCGAGGCAGTACGAGCAGGCGATAGCACTCGCCCACAACGTGACAGACGCGGTCGAGAAACACTATGGCTCCACAGTAGCTGTGGAATTTGTTGGTCATTCACTAGGCGGAGGGCTCGCATCAGCGCAGGCAGTTGTGTTGCAAGGTTGCCGCGCGGTGACATTTAATGCAGCAGGATTGCACAAGGACACAGTGGAGAGATTTAACACCAGGCTTACAGAGCTTAGTGCGAAACACATCACAGCAATTCAAGTCCAAGGAGAGCTGTTGACCTCGATACAGGGAAATATGTCGGATATTTTCAAAGGAACGGTGATGCCCGAGGCTGCTGGTATATCTAGAGAGATTGGACCTAGGCAGGGTATACCAGTTGGACGCCCAGTTCTAGCAACCGCCGAGGCCCTTGAGCGTCATATGATGCACAAAGTGTTGTATGAGATGTTGCGGGCGTATGGGGGGTTGGAATAACCCAAAAGGGCTCAGCCCCGCGAATTTGGAGGGTTGCGCAGGAGCTTAAACCCTCTAAATTCGGGGGGCGGGATGCAAAATAATGCTGATGCATTAAACGCCACTCGCACGGGGCATAATTTACCAACTAACGCTAGGGCGCCGACCGCACGCCACGACCGCCGTTGTTGCGGTTACGAGCCGTGGTAGTGTTCGCAGCCTGCCAGCGGTCGGAGAGACGCGCATAAAAGGCAATGTCGTTCCAACCGCCGCCGCAAAGGCCGGAACCCGTAGCTGCAGTCCCAGGCCAGGTCGTAACGTTTGGATTACCAGACGAATCCAACGTGCCATTTCCATGATACCGACCCTCAAATGCTCGCCCAGTTGCATTGCCCACCGTCACCGGCCGTTCCCACAGATTTCCCGTTAACTCCATTACTCCATAAAACCCGGCGCCAGAGGCAACTCGGGTAGTTACACCTTTAGCAAAGCTACCAACCCTCATCGGGCCCGATACTCCGCCGGAAACCGATGCATTCGATCCTGCTTGGCCACGCTCTGAGATTAGGCCAAGATCGGTCACACTCGTTGCATTAGTTAGACTGGTGCTGCCCCAGGCATACTCTCCCGCCACTGCCGCGTTTGGCCCTCGGCCAGCCTTCTCGTACTCAAGCTCACTCATCGGGCGTAAGCCGCTCCAGTCAAGGTATGCCGTGACGTCAGCCCAGGAGATCCAACCCATCCCAACACCGGTGTACGTTGCTCCTGCCCCCCTGTCGGGAAGCGTCGCATCCCCGCTCGTCCAGCTTACACTGTTGCGACTGGATAAGTTATCGGTGTTTTTTCCCGAGGCACTAGTGATATCCCTTGTACTCTTCTGCCCCGTAGTCAACGTATTAAAAAACGCCACCCACTGGCTCTGGCTTATCTCGCCCTTCATCATGTACATGGCAGCAAAGCCCTTGGGGAAGGCAGCCGGGATCGTAAATACACTTCCAGCTGCATCGCCTCCGCCAGAATAGTACCAATTCGGTCCCGCAGCCTCCGTTGTTATCGCCCCCTCAGAGGTTATCGACCACGGAGCACTGCCAGCTACTGATGTTTGCCTTAACGAGCTCGTCGAAGTCGTATCCCCCGCCGAAAACGCCCCTTGCGGCACATACACCATCTCGAGCGCAAAGACCCGAATAACTATCGTATCACCGGCCAGCGCGTCGTTATCAGCATAGTTCCACCTAAGCCTGACATCGTTTGCGGTAAATGTTCCGGTGCCGTCTGCCGAGCGAAACAAGAAGATACCCACAGCGGGGTTTGAGCTGGCATTGTGTACGCTGGCTGTATCGGGCATCCCCAACTCTGTTGAAACCCCAGCGGGGATGGTGTGCCCCGTTGAAGCTAGCTCTAAATGCTGCCATTCTCCCCCGTTTCTAGAAAGCTTCGCAAACACCCACGCCGCATCGTAATTCGCTGCGCCCGAGCTCGTACGCCACGAATTCTGCCACGAGATATCAAACTCAACCTCGCCAAATCCACCACTGTGGGGGTGTAGGAAGGTGTTGGTGATCTGTAGGTCGTTGGCGGCAACGTCGCGTATCGACCACGTTATACAGAGCGCGTATTGACCACGTTATACAGAGAAGGAGTAGGGCCCAGAGCACCGGTCTAATACCGTTGGCCGGTCTATTACCGTCGGGTTGTCTGCTTCCAGCGCTAGGGCGGCCCTGCATGCATCCTCCGTCTATATTCTTTATCTCTGCGCACGGCCTGGCTCGAAGCTGCGGGCTGCTTGGGGTGGCCAGAGCACTTGGTCCACGTCTCAGCTAGCCCTGGCGAACAGCCCTGCCTAACAGTTCTGGCGAACAAGGCAGTGTGCCGCTATCAGCGGTGCCCCCTTGCGGCGACTAGCACCCCTCGGCCAAACGGCTCTGAGATCAAACCTCTAACGTTCCTTATATGATCCATATATGGATCGCCAGAGCTGTGTGGTCAAGGACGAAGTTCAGTGGCCGGAGGATCGAGCTAGTGGGCTGCTCGGTAGTGGTTTTTCGTAGCGCGTCGCGGCGGTAACTCATCGGCCGCAGCATTTGTCAGTATAATCATGCACATGCTGTTCCAGATCCGGATCTCGCAGTATATCCACATATGGATCGCGGGAGCGATTACTGTGGTGGAATGAAGTTACGCAAACGCCTGGCCAAAAAGCTCAAGCAGATGAAGGGAGATAGAACTAAAGCCGAATTCAGTAAGAGATTGGGAATAGGACAAGCGTCACTAAATAGGATTCTGCAAGCCGAGCAGAGTGTGAGTTTAGACCTCCTTGAAACCATCTGCAACAGCCTCCGCATTGATGTGATTGACCTATTAGCCGATGAATCAGCGCCAGAGCGAAATCGCTACTCGCGACCCGCAGTCGGGTTTATGATTCCAGGAACGATACCGCCAGCAAGGTCGTGATTTCGAAAGGGTTACCCTCCTGCGCAACCGTGTTGGCGCCCCGTGGGTGGGTCCAGGCGTGGTTCACGAGCTCTCTACTGCAAGCACAGTCGTAACTTCGACACGGTTGGCCAGTAGCCAAACCCGCCATGTGTGGTTGGCGGCGTGCTTAGGGGAGGAGGGCTATAGCGTTTTTCAAAAGTCCTGCGCGATATAACGGATTTTAAAAAAAAGCTATCGATTCGCGGACGCGAATCAAAACAATAACCTATAGTGATTTACGGCAAAAGCCTTGCCAGTTTTACTGGCACGGACTTTTGCAAATCACTATAGCAGGCCGTGTTGGCGTACCTTGGGTATATTAGGCATTGACGAGCACGATTTTGAGCGCCCGCCGGTCCCTTGGGCGCACCGCACTAGTCTCCACGCAATGGCGGACGATTAAGGAATGGGTGACCTGCTGGGAGGTTCGCTTGGAGGCCCCACTTCCAGGCTAGGTAGCCTTCGACTAATTGGCGGTTGGCTGTGGAGAGGGCAGTGTAGAACACGAGGATCTCGCAAAGATTCATATCGGT
>Ga0315904_10006466_pt1 | contig 16032 bp, 11 predicted proteins | sample LakEriMetagenome_6_FD_203529 | JGI IMG/M metagenome (GOLD analysis project Ga0315904, IMG submission 203529) | Freshwater fungal communities from buoy surface, Lake Erie, Ohio, United States - Buoy 12 MA120 | ecosystem: Environmental > Aquatic > Freshwater > Lake | place: USA: Lake Erie, Ohio... | reverse complement strand
GCATCAGGTCTGGGCGATCCGAACAACCTTTACGTCCGCTTCAACCAAGGCTGATGGGCATCCGTACTGCGATTTTGCAACGCTTCGGTCTTCAGCCCGTACCGAAGGCGATGCCGCCCGTGAGGCGTCGTAATTATGCAGGCGCGATTATCAGTCGCTTGACCAGTGACTGGATGGCGACGCAGGCTAGCGCTGATGCTGAAATTCGCACCAGTCTGCGCAAGCTGCGTGATCGTAGCCGCGAGATGGTGCGGAATAATCCGTATGCCAAGCAGGCAAAGCGGACGACGCAGATCAATGTTGTCGGCGCTGGCATCAAAATTCAGTCGCAGGTTGCAGCGCTGCGTGGTAATCGCCGTGATGAGCGGACCAACGCGCTGATTGAGCAGAAGTGGGCATCATGGTGCCGCGCGCAGCATTGTGATGTTGCGGGGCGCCATAGCTTCCATGTAATGGAGTGGTTAGCTGTTGGCGCCCTGCCTGAGTCAGGGGAGGCTCTGTTCAGGATTGTGCGTCGGTCGTTCGGTGGCAGCAGGGTGCCATTGGCGCTCCAGATGCTTGAGGCTGATTACCTGGATGAGGAGTATCAAGGCCCAACCCTCGCCAATGGGAACGAATGGCGGATGGGCGTGGAGGTTAACGAATGGGGCCGCCCTGTGCGGTACGCCTTCCTCACGCGCCATCCAGGTGACTACTGGTTCCAGAATGCCTCTAATCGAAATGAAAAGCATGTCTTCCTGCCTGCGGAAGATGTGATCCATTTGTTTATCCCCGAAAGACCGCAACAACATCGTGGCGTGCCGTGGTTCCATCCTGTGATGACGGATGCTCATCAGCTTCAAGGATATGAAGAAGCAGCGGTGATTAGAGCGCGTGCTGGCGCCAGTGTGATGGGCTTTATTACCAACCAAGAGGGTGAACTTACTGCTGACGATATTGAAAACGAACGTCGCATAAGTGAGTTTGAGCCTGGCATGTTCAAATACTTGATGCCGGGCGAAAACGTCACGGTGCCGAATATTGACTCGCCGGATCAGCAGTATGAAATGTTTGTGCGCAATAAAGTGCGCAGGTTTGCTAGCGGCTTCGGTTGTTCGTATGAGACGTTGAGCCGTGACTTCAGTGATACAAATTATTCGAGCAGCAGGTTGTCACTGCTTGAGGATCGCGAGCACTGGAAGGTGGTGCAGTCGTATTTGATTGAGCACTTTCACATGCGGGTATTCCGTGAGTGGCTATCGCTTGCGGTGTTGTCTGGTGAGCTGCCATTCGATGATTTTGAGACGCGCCCTGAGCGTTATGACACACCGCGTTGGATGGCGCGCGGGTGGGATTGGGTTGATCCGCTGAAAGAGGTAAAGGCTTATCGCGAGATGGAGCAGGCGGGTTACATGACCAAGGCGCAGATTGTGGCGAAGCTTGGCGGCGATTTCGATGAAAACCTGGCTGAGCTTGCGAGGGAACAGCAGGCGGCTGAGCGTTTGGGTGTTGAACTTGATCGCGACATTATTGAGCAGCCAATGCTTGCTGCTGATGAGCCGATGCCGGCGGAAGAGCCGCCTGCACCAACCCGTAGCCGGAGGAAGAAGTAATGGGCGCGACACCGACTGATGGGATGAAGGAGGAGGCGCGACGTTACCGCGCTTGGAAAGAGGAAGGCCGGAAGGGTGGCACTGAAGTTGCTGCTCGGCGTGCAGGTCAGATTTTGAGTGGTGAAGAGCTAAGTGATGAAACCATCCGCACGATGAGCGCATGGTTTGCTCGTCATGAGGTGGATAAGCAGGGCCAGGGATTCAGCCCCGGGGAGGAAGGGTATCCATCGCCAGGGAGGGTGGCATGGGCAGCCTGGGGAGGTGACCCAGGTAAAACATGGAGTGATGCACTTGTGGCTCGTATGGACTCTGACCGTGAGTTGACGCCTGATTTAACTGCGCCACAGGTGCAGTTGTATGAGGCATTTGAAGAAATTGCTGAGGAGCTTGGGCAGTTTGGTCAGGATGCAGGGCCGCATGGTTCGCATTACATGGCCGAAAGCCCATTCGCTGAGGATGGGATGGTGTGCGCGAATTGCGCGTTTTATGCCGGACCGCGCGCTTGCGAAATCGTGAGCGGTGATATTGCTCCTGAAGGCGTTTGCAAGTTCTGGATCATTCCTGAGCGGCTGATGTTAGAGCAACCTGAAATGGAAGAGGGTCGCCCTTATCCGAATGAGCATGCAGCTCGGCTACGCGATCCAGGGCAGTATGACCGCTTCCGCCGGCGTAATGATGCAGGCGGCAAAGGTGTGGACTTTATCTTCGGGATCAAAGAAGGCGAGTCTGGCGCTGAGTTGCAAGCAATTCGCTTCAAGCTGAGCGAATTCACTGCTGCTGAAGCTCGTGCTTGGCTGAGCGAGCGTGAGTATGACCCGCTTGAATTTGAAGAAGCAACAGGTGAACGCTCTAAAGTAGAGCAAATTGAGGGTGATGCTGTGAAGGCAGAACGTGCTGCTCCTGATGCCTTGAAGGAGGGCGATTTTGTTTCTTGGGACAGCTCGGGCGGTCGCGCTCGTGGCCGTATTGAGCATGTGATGCGTGAGGGTACGCTTGGTGTCCCTGGCACCGAGTTCAGTATTGATGCCACTGAAGAGGATCCGGCTGCTCTGATTCGCATTTATCGCGATGGCGAGGCGACTGAGACGATGGTCGGCCATCGCTTTAGCACGTTGACCAAGATCCAGCCGATTGGTGATCGCTCGCTGGAAGGCAAGTATCAACGGACTGAGAGCGTTCAGTTCCGTGCTGTTGATGATCGGAGCTTTGAATTTCCGTTCAGCTCTGAGTATCCGGTGATGCGCTACTTCGGTAACGAAGTGCTGAGCCACGAAATGGATGCGGCTGATCTTGGCCGCTTGAATGACGGTGCGCCATTGCTGTTCAACCATGATCCCGATCGTGTTGTTGGCGTTGTAGAGCGCGCTTGGGTAGATGGCGAGAAGAAGCGTGGTTACGCCAAGGTGCGCTTCTCGCGGAACAAGTTTGCCCAGGAAATTCTTGCTGATGTCCGCGATAATATTTTGCGCGGCATCAGCTTCGGTTATTCCATCGACAAGATGGAAGAACGAGGCGGTGACTTCGTGGCTACCAGATGGTCGCCATATGAAGTCAGCGTGGTCTCTATACCTGCTGATCCTACGATTGGAATTGGCAGGTCTCTAAATGATGAGACCGTGATTCAAGCGGCCCCCGCCGCATCACCAACACCTGAACCTGAAATGGAAAACACTCCAGATCTGGAGGTGATCCGGTCCAAGGCCGCAGAGGCCGAGCGTACCCGTATCGCCGCCATCAGCGCACTGGGCGATAAGCACCAGATGCAAGACCTGGCTCGTGAGCTGATCGAAGGTGGTCGCACCCTCGATGAGGCCCGCGCCGCCGTCCTTGAAAAACTCGGCTCTCAACCCGTGGAACAACCCATCCGCTCTGCTGACATCACCTCGAATGATGTTGGCCTCTCCGATAAGGAGACTCGTTCTTTCAGCTTTGCTCGTGCGCTGAACTATCTGGCTAACCCCAGTGATGCTTCGGCTCGTCGCGCTGCTGAGTTTGAAATCGAAGTCGGCAAGGCTGCTGCTCAGAAGTATGAGCGTGCCAGCAACGGCATCGTGATTCCTAACGAAGTGCTGCGTCGCGATCTGGTGGTGGGCACCCCCACTGCTGGTGGCAACCTTGTTGCTGATGAGCTGCTGGCTGGTTCGTTCATCGACCTGCTGCGCAACCGTCTGGCACTGGCCCAGGCTGGCGTGACCATGCTGACCGGCCTGCAGGGCAACATCAGCATCCCCCGTCAGACTTCTGCTGCTACTGCCTACTGGGTGGGTGAAAACAGCAGCCCGACCGAAAGCCAGCAGGCAATCGATCAAGTCAACATGACCCCCAAGACTGTGGGTGCTTATGTCGACTACAGCCGTCGTCTGCTGCTTCAGTCCTCGATTGACGTTGAGGGCATGATCCGCAACGATCTGGCTCGCGTGATTGCTCTTGAGCTTGACCGCGCTGCTATCTACGGCACTGGCTCCAGCAACCAGCCTCTGGGCCTGGTGAACACTACCGGTATTGGTAGCCAGACCATCACCACCTACGGCACCTTCGAGGAGTACATCGGTATGGAAACCGATGTGGCCTCTGCTAACGCTGATGCCGGCAGCCTGCGTTACATCATTAACGCTGCTGCTCGCGGTGCCCTGAAGTCGACTGCCAAGTCTGCTTCTGCCGTGGCCGCTGGCTTCGTGTTTGAGGACGGTGAGATCAACGGCTATCCCGCTGTTGTGTCGAACCAGCTCACCAATAACGACGCTCTGTTCGGCGACTTCTCCATGATGATCATGGGCATGTGGAGCGGTCTGGATCTAACTGTTGATCCTTATGCTGGTGCCACTGCTGGCACCGTTCGCGTGATCGCGCTGCAGGACGTGGATGTGGCTGTTAAGCAGCCTGGCGCCTTCTGCTACGGCACCTGATTATGAGGGTCGAGATCCTGCGTCAAGTCATGGTCTCGGGGGAGCCGGTTTCGGCCGGCTCCTTTATCGAGGTGAGTGAAGCTGACGCGAACCTTTTGGTTGGTAGCGGCAAAGCTGTTGTGGCGGTTGCCGTGGAGAAGCCCGCACCTGTCGAGGTGACGGAAGAAATCAAGCCTGAGCCGGCCAAGCCCGTGCGTAAGGCCCGCACCTATGCCCCTAAGGAGGACTGATCATGGCCATTCTTTCTACCGGTCTGGAGAAGCTGCAGCATTTTGCGCTTGCTCCTACTGCTCAGCGCACTTCCAACCTGGATGGCACCGCTGTTGACATGAATGATTACGAGGGCGACCTCGTGATTATTCTTGATGTCGAGGCTGGTGGTACTTCGACTCTGGATGTCAAAATCCAGTCGAGCGACACCTCTGGCGGTAGCTACACCGATGTAACCACTGCGTTTTATCGCGGCGGTTCTGAAGTTGCTTCTGCTGCTGTGGCATTCACTCAGGTGAGCACCTCTGCCTCTAAGCAGTATCTGGTGTTCCCCAAGGGCGCCGCTAAGCGCTGGATCAAGGCTGTGTCGACTACTTCGACTTCTACCCACACCTATTCCATCAACGGTGTTGGCGTGAAGAAGTACGCTTGATAGCGGACGGAGAGGGGCCTCGGGTCGCTTCGGTGACCTGGGGCTTTTTTGTGCTTAGAATTTCACTGTTCCCGCTCTGCTTTCAGCATCGGGCCTGCTAATGACGATGGCACTCACGGAAGACCTAACCGTATTCCTTGCTGATTTCGGTGTGCCGATTTCAGCGGGGTCAGCGAATGGGCTTGGAATTCTTGATATGCCGAGCGAAATGGTGGCGGATGGCGTGGTGCTGACGACTGACTACAAAGTCACTTGTCTTGCGAGCTTGTTTGGTGATTTGCAATATGGCGCTGGCGTGAACGTCGATGGGTTGCCTTACACGGTTCGATCGGTTGAATTGCTAGATGACGGAAAATTTTGCGATTTGATGCTGCAGCGCAGCGCGACGCCAGTGTTGGCTGCAGTGTCTGCTGCTGTGCTTGATGGAGATGGAGTCGATACAGACAGTGTCGTTATTCTTGATGGAGGCGGCCCTGCGACGACGTATGTGGCCGGGAATGTACTTGACGGTGGCACGCCATGAGCGACACGATTACGCGCTTCAAGCTTCGTAACGGTACTGCTGCAGCTTGGACGGCGGCCAATCCAGTGCTGCTTGCTGGCGAGGTCGGATTCGAGTCTGACACTCGAAAACTAAAGCTAGGCAATGGAACAACAGCTTGGAATTCGCTGCTGTATGTGCAGGGATATGACAATCCAACATTTACGACATTATCTGTTACTGGCATTGCAACGCTTCCCCATATTCATGGTGCCCTTGCTGGCCCTGTTTATATTCATTGCCGCAATGGCACTGCATCAACCCTTGCTAAGGGTACGCCTGTTTACATCACAGGAAATGTTGGCGACACTGCAACGGTGATTGTGGCAGCGGCTGATGCGGCCAACCTTGCCAAGATGCCTGCAATTGGAATTCTTGATGCGGCTCTTGCGGCCAATGCTGATGGACATGTAGTGATCAATGGTGAGATCACGATGATGGATACCAATGGGTATGCGGTCAATTCAGCGTTGTATGTTGCAGAGGGTGGAGGATTTACCACTACGGCTCCGACCAACAAGCAGCCAATTGGTCGTGTGACGAGGGGGAATAGCAATACGGGGGCCTTGGTCGTGATGGGACCAGGGGTGGTGCTATAGCGATGGATCGCGATACCTTCAAAAACTGGGTCAAGGTGATGCAGGCTTTGGAGGCGGCGGGCAAAACAGACTGTTACATTTATTATCGAGCGAAATCAATCGTGAGCGGCGGCTCGGATCCAGGGCCGTTTGGCAAGCTTCCACAGCGAGGATTCAATGGCGACCAAGCGTGAGCAAATTTTGACAGCGATCACTACCGCTTTGGCTGGCACGGCGGGAGTGAATGGTCGCGTTTATCGCAGTCGAGTAACCGCTGTGCAGCGCGCTGAGTCACCAGCGATCGTGGTAGAGCCGATCAGTGATACGCCAACTCAGAACACCAGTTTGCCAACGCTGGACTGGCGCATGCGTGTCAGGGTCAGTGTGATCGTTAGGGGTGATGTACCCGATCAGCTTGCTGATCCCGTGATTGAAAGCATGCACGCCAACATGGTTGCGGATTTGACGCTTGGTGGTTACGCAATTGACGTGCAGCCTGATGAGGTGTCATTCAATCTTGTTGATGCCGATCAGCCTGCAGGCGTAATTTTCAATGATTATATTGTTCAATATCGGACTAGCGTTGCGAGTTTGTCGTCCTAAAGTCTGATAAGCCACCCGATTTACAGTAATGGATGAGTTTCAAGGGCAAGGTGGCTCGTACATCCTTGACCCCGAGACAGGCGTTCGTACCCTTGTTTCACGAACGCTGCCACCTGAACGACCAGAGGTAATTTCCAATGCCCCTTTTAACTCGGAAACGCCTGATCCTTCTGGAGACGGAGACGACTTACGGGACCGATCCGACTTCCGACGGCGCCGACGCCATTCTGGTGCGGGATTTGAATATCACTCCTCTGCAGAGTGATGTCGTAAGCCGCGATCTTGTGCGCCCTTACCTGGGTGCATCTGAGCAACTGCTCGCCAACACTCGCGTTGAATGCACATTCAGCGTTGAGCTTGCTGGATCTGGCACTGCTGGCACCGCTCCCCGCTACGGCAAAGCTTTGCTTGCTTGCGGCATGAGCGAAACCGTATCTGCTAGCACCAGCGTGACCTACGCCCCTGTTAGCTCTGCTTTTAGTAGCTGCACCATCTATTACAACATTGATGGTGTGCTGCACAAGGTGACCGGTGCTCGCGGTACTTTCAGCCTCAATATGACTGTGGGTGAGATCCCTTCTATTGATTTCACATTCACTGGTGTGTACAACACACCAACCGATACCGCTGCCCCCTCCGTGACTTATGCGAACCAGGCTACGCCTGTAATCGCAAAGCAGGGCAACACCACTGGGTTTGAGCTGCTGTCCTACAGCGGTTGCCTTCAGTCGGTGACTTTCGATATCGGCAACACGCTGGTGTATCGCGATTTGATCAACTGCACCAAACAAGTGCTGCTGACTGATCGGGCTAGCACCGGTAGCGTCGTGATTGAAGCTCCGACTATGGCTCAGAAGAACTACTTCACTGCAGCTCTGAGCGATGGCAGCTTGGGTAACCTGCTGTTCCAGCACGGTCAGACCGCTGGCAACATCTTTGACTTCGCCTCTACCCGGGTCGATATCGGCGATGTGAGTTACAGCGATCAGGATGGTATTCACATGCTGACCATCCCCTTCACGTGCGTGCCTTCCACCACTGGAAACGATGAGTTCAACTTTGTTTACACCTGATTAAGGTGTGGCAGGTGAAGACGGTTCGGGGGTCGCTAATGCGGCCCCTTTTTCGTTGGTGTATGCTGTTTGAGTATCGCGTTCATTACGCATGGCATTTGTCCGTAAAAAAGTTAAAGTTTTTTCTTGGCCGGTCACCATCGAGGAGCCCAGTGACGGTGGCACTTTTGACACGGTAACTTTTGACGCGAAATTTAAGCGTGTTGGTCGCAAGGAGTTTCAGAAGCTTGGCGAGAAGGGCGAGCTAGACCTGCTCAAGGTGATCATGGTGGGCTGGGAAGGAATCCAAGACGAGGATGGCAAGGAAGTCCCGTTTTCGATTGAAGCCATGCGCGATCTTTCGGATGACCCTTACTGGATTCGCGGTGTGCTGAAGGCTTACACCGAAACCTTTGAGGGCGCGCGCCAGGGAAACTAAAGGAGGCTGCCGTCTATTGGGCTAGCGGCGGCAAACGCGTAGAAGATAAAACCGGGGAGGATGCTGCTGCATTTGGCATTGTTCTCCCCGAGCAGCCGCGTGACGAGGCGGCCAACTTTGAGGTGTGGGATGAAAACTGGGATGTCGTAATGATGTTCCTGCGGATGCAGACGCAGTGGAACACGACGATGGCTGGCTACCTCGGGTTGCGATATGAAGTGATGCTGTGTGCTGGCGGGATGTTTGACCTTTACAATGTGGACAATCGCCGCGAGATGCTGGAGGGTCTTCAAACAATGGAGGCTGCAGCATTAAGCGAATTGGCCAAGGACAAGGATGGCTAAGCAGGTAAGCGAAATTCTGGTCAAGCTTGGCATTCAAGGCGCTGAGGGCCTTGACAAGCTGAAGAGTTCATTTCGTGAGCTTGAGAAAGCTATTGGGCCAAGCGCCGAAACGATTGAACGCGCACGCGAAAGTATTATTGCGTTTGGAAAAGAAGGAAAAAATACAGAACAGTTAATTAAGGGACAGATTGAGGCTCTTCGTGGCTTGCAGTCGCAAACTGAGCGCGGATCTGCGGCTTGGGCTGAGCTTGCTGGTGATATTGAGCGTTTTCGTCAGGCTTCGCGCAAAACAGATGGCGAAATTCAAGTTTTGCGCCAAAGCATTCTTTCGGTCGCGTCTGGAGCTGATCAATCTCAAAAATCTTTACGTGAATATATAGGCGATTTGTCTCGCCTTCGCAGTCAAGCAACAATTACTGGAGGCACGTTTCAAGAGCTTAGTCGTGACATTGCAGCTTTAACCGGAAGGCTTCAAGAGGCTGAACAGCAAACTGAAAAGACTGGGCGTGCTTTTGGTCGTGTACTTGGGCAAGCGCTTGCTTCTACTTCAGCCGGCCTGCGCAGGCAGCTTGACGGGATTAAAGAACTGATTAACGAACAGCGAGGGATAGTCGATAGCATTGATCTGCTCAGTAAAAAACAACGCGAATTAGCAGATAATCAGGAAAAGCGAGCTGCTGCGCAGGAGCGGCTTAATCGCGCCCTTGTTCAGCAGCGTCAGCTGCAATACGCGGAGTCAATCAGGGCTGGTCGTGAGACCGCTCGCGTTGGCGCTGCAGCTTTCAATGATCCAAATTTTCCAAGTTTTGAACGCATCCGACAGCAGTATGGCGATTTGCCTGATACAACCGCCGGCCTGAACCAAGAGCTAAGTGAGTTATCAGAAAGACTTCTTAATACAACCCGTGGCAGCAATCTTTATGTTGAAACCGCCAATCGCATGGCGGAGATTCAGCGTGAGTTGCGGACTGAACTGACTGGAACCGCCGAAGCTTTTCGCAAGCTTGGTATTGCGCAAAATGGCGTTGAGCGTCGAGCCGGCAAGCTTGCTGATATTCAGGAATACTACAGGACGCAAGGGCCGCTTGCGCCGGGTGTTGGTGGCTATCGCGACCCGGCTACTGGCGCCATGATTATGAGCGGAGCCCGCACGCCTGGCCGTATTCGCGTTGAAGAAAGCGCGTATTCGACACCTATCGGACCTCAGCCTTTCCCGGAAGCTGGTCGTCGTGCTCAGGAGTCAATACAGCGCTCACTTGATGATGTAAATCGCATTTACGAAGAAGCGCGCGTTCGTCGAGTTGAAATTCAATCTAAATACGATCAAATTCATATTGACAAGCTGCTAGAAGGTCTTGATCTTGAAGGTCGAGTTCGCGACAAAGGGTTCCGCGATGAACTTGCGGCTTTCGATAGGCAGCTTGAAGCCCGTGACAGAAAAAGACGTAGAGGCTTGACTGCTGGACAGGCAGTTCAGGCTGCTGGCGCTGTTATTTCTGGCGGTATTTTTGGTGGTGTTGAAGGTCTTCTTGGCGGCGTTGGTGGTGCAATTCTTGGATCTGCAGTGCCAGGTCTTGGTACTGTAGGTGGTGCATTTGCCGGTGCGGCTGCTGGCGCTCAAATTGGTATGCTGCGCCAGCAGGCAAGCGCAGTTGCGCAGTATACGGCTGAATTAAATCTTGCAAAAACTACACTTGCTCAGGCAGCAAATAGTCAGCAAGAATATAATCAATTGCTGCAGCTTGCGCGCTCTGTCAGCTCTGATTATGCAGTCGCGCTGAAACCTTCAATCGAAGGCTTGGCTCAGATTGCTGTTGCAGCCAGGGCAAATAATTTAACTTTTGCTGAAACAGAGGCTATTTATCGTGGCGTGATTGCTTCAGGCGTGGCGTTTGGTAAGTCGCAACAAGATCTTGATGCATTGATTCGTGCAACCACACAGGTGCTATCCAAAGGCAAGGTGAGTGCTGAGGAGATGTCGGGGCAAATTGGCGAACGACTGCCTGGCGCTGTAGCAAAATTTGCCGCCGCAACTGGACGGACGCTTCCAGAGCTTTCAAAGGCATTTGAAAACGGCGAGGTCACAATTGCCGACTTTGTTAAATTCATGAGAGGACAGCTTGAAGAATACGACGATATCGCTCAACTGATCGCAGAAGGTCCAGAAAAAGCTGGAGTACGGCTGCAAATTGCACTTGACAATGCATCTGAGAACTTCGGAGGATTCTTCCAAAGAACTGGTTCTGGCCTGCAAGATTTTCTTGCAAATATGATTAACTGGGTCAACGAGAACAGCAGGCAAATTAAGCAATTTGTTACTGACTGGGTTAATGCTGGCGCGGCAATTGCCGGCGTTCTTTCCAGGTTGGTAGGAGCTTTTGGTCGGACGCTGCAGCGCATTTACCAATTCATGCAAGCGAATCCTGGCGTTGCTTTGGCAAATATGCTTGGCGGGCAGGCTGCTCGAATGTTTGGCATTACAGGTCAACCTGGTGGCGGTAAATATAAAGTTGAAGATCTGTTTCCTGAATTCAAGCCTTCTCAGTTTGGAGGAGGTGGAGCAGCGGGCATTGATAGTGGAGACGCCGGCGCTAAAGATTCTGAAAAAGCAACGCGTGAAGCGGAGAAGCTTGCTCGGGAGCGGCAACGTCAATACGAAGAGACATTTAGAGATCTTGCACGCATTCAAGATATGTCGCTAAAGACATTGCTTGTTGAAGAATTAACGACAATTGAACGCCAGAGAAGGGAAATGATCGCATCTGGCGCAAGTCGAATAGAACTTGATGCGTTGCGACTAAAAGAGCGTCAGCTTCAGACAGATGTAAAGCAAAGCGCAATTAATGAGGAAAACGCGGCGCTTGATGATTTGCGTATTCAAGGGCTGCAGCAGGGGCTTGATGTTGAGCGTATCGCTGAAAAAATTGCTCAAAACAAGCTTGAGTACAAACAGCTTCAGCTTGAGACTGAGCAGAACATGACTGCTGAGCTTGAATTGCAGCGCAAAATCCTTGAAAGCATGGGGCTGACGCAAGAAATGCAGACCATGGGTCGTCGAGCTGGTATTGCTGCATTTGATTTTGGTGCAGCCGGCGGAGGCTTTGGCGCTGATGTTGGATATACGCCAAGTGAATTTGCGACACCTGCAATGGAAACGTTTGCGGAAATGAAAGCAGATTTGCAAGAGCTTGTTTCCATTGAAAATCAAGTAGCAAGTGGCGCAAGAACAATCGGTGAATCGTTTGCCAATGCATTTACCGAAACGATTTCTGGCGCAACATCTGCAAGACAAGCATTAGCGAACATGATGCGTTCTATCGGCGAAAGTTTTCTGCAAATGGCGCAACAAATCATTGCTCAACAGCTTGCAATGATTATTTACGGAAGCATTATGAAGGCGTTAGGGCTTAGCACTAGTCCTTTTAGTGGAGGAAGCGCTCCAAATTACAGCGGCATTTTTGGTGGTGGACAAGCTGGCTTTAATCCTGCGGCGTTTTCAATGCCAGCTTTGAATGCAAAAGGCAATGTCTATGCAGAAAACGGCATTCAACCCTTCGCCATGGGTGGCATCGTCACTCGCCCCACCTTCTTCAAATACGCCAAGGGTGGTGAGATGCAGAACGGCCTTATGGGCGAGGCTGGCCCTGAGGCGATCATGCCGCTTAAGCGTGGTGCCGATGGAAAGCTTGGCGTTGCTGCCAAGCTTGATGGGGCAATGGGTCGTTACCGTCGCTCTCCGGGTGCGGCCGGTGGTCCTGCTGGCGGTGGCGCGACTACTGAGGCTGCTGCTGGTGGCATGGCAACGATGGAGCCCATCGACGTTCGCTACAGCGTGGAGCGAATTAACAATGTCGAGTACGTTACGGCTGACCAGTTCCGAGCCGGCATGGCACAAGCTGCCCAACAAGGCGCCATCCAAGGTGAACGCCGCGCTATGCGGACCCTGACTAACAGCGCTGCTGCTCGCGGGAGGCTCGGAATCTGATGGAATTTAATTACGGCCACTTGTTCGAGGTTGGCCCAACCAACCAAACCCGCTTCAGCTTCCAAAACTTTCGCATCAACGCACAAATTACACATAACAATCGCAACTACCTATACCTGCCTTTCGGATTTGGCGGTGCGGTTGCAACGCTCAAGGGCGACAACCTAGACGCCACTTTGCAATTCGGCAACACCGATATTACGCGGAACTGGACTGCCGAAGCAATTCAGGGCTTGTGGGTCGGCAAAGTGACCACAATTTTGTGGTCAGAAGCTAGCATCGCCCGCGTTCTGTACAGCTACTGGGGCGTCTGCTCTGCCGGCGGCTGGGATGAAACCAGCATCCAAGTTTCGCTGAACAGTGTGCTGGATGCCGTTGATGCAAACGTACCAGCCCGCCGGTTGACGCGCCGCACAATCGGCAACATCCCCTTTACCAGCTCTGTACGTGTGTGATCACCTGATTGGTCGCCCCTACATCTACGGCGAGAACGATTGCATCAACCTTGTCCTCGACGCCTTAGGCGAAATGGGCATGAATCCACCAGAGGTCAATACCGACTGGTACGCCATGACGCCACGGCAAGTCTTGCGAGAGCTGGAACGCTTCTGCAATCGCATTGACTGGCCGGCTTACGATGGTGACATCACGTTGTTGGCCGCCAGTCCGCTGGCATTCGGGGTTGCATGGCAGAACGGTATCCTCTTCATAAACCCCTTGATCTCCGCAGTGGACTGGAAACCGGCGGACAAGCTTACGATCCGCCGCTCCTACCGTATGAAGTCGCGCTGATCGAAGCACTCGGGTGCAGCGAGGACGAATATAAGAAATTTGTACGTTATGCGACGCAATATGTAGGTGTTCGCCCCGCCGAATACGAGCATATCCCGGAAATTTATGCAGCAGTAGTTCCGGCAGCGGTTGCTTTAACTGCAAAACAAATAGCAACTATTGCTGCTGTTAACCTTGCCATCGGCATTGCCCTGACTGCTGCCAGCATGTTGCTGGCACCCAAGCCTCCGGCTGTTTCCGATAAGCGCGTCAAGCAGCGCGAGCTACGCAACCAGATTGGTCCCAGCCGCTTCAATCAAAGCTCATCGTTTGACAACATCGCGTCTCTTGCCGAGTACGGTCAAGTCATTCCGATTCCTTTCGGCAAGCTCGACGTCGGCGCCGATGGTGTAGATACAGGCGGTCTAACTCTCACGCCCGCACTTGTCTGGAGCCGCGTCTATTCCTACGGAACCTACCGCGCATTTGAGGGCATCTACGTTGCCGGTCAGTACGGACTAGCGACGCCAAAAATTGCCGGTGTCCGCCTTGGCACCTTTGCACTTAACAACCTAAACCTCAACGAATACGCGCTGTTCTGGTCTTCGCAAGCCGGCAATAACAACCCCACCAGTGTCCGCAATTTGATCGGAGGCACCCAAGGCGCACGCGATTCAGGTACGTCCGGTCGCCCTTTTGTATTTACTGCCCCAAGCATCAAGCAAGACGTTGACGACTCGGCGTCAATGGCGCACTCGCCCCAGTCGCAGGTGCAGTTTGGTACTGCCACGCCCATCCATAACGGCACTGCGTATCGCTACAACTGGGAAATCATCAGCGCCCCGAGCATCAGCTTTGAGGGCGAAAACGGTGACGAAACCAAGAAAGAGATTCGCGCTCGTCGCCGCAAGATTGCCGGCAGTCTTGCTGATCAAATCCCGGACGACAGGGAGAGTGCCGACGCTCGCGCCGGACAACCTGGTGTGGGTCGTGCGTACTCCCGCACAATGGGTCTTACGCACCACCGCCCAGTCAACAGCTTTAACGCCACCGAGTACAACAGCAAAGCAGTCGTCAACACCCAAAAGGGCGACATAATCAAGTTCACGCTTTACCGCCAAGATTGGGTCGAGTTGAATGGCGACTTTACTTACAACGGCTACAAAACAGAAACCACAGTCAAAGACCTCAAAGACTCATCTAAAACTTGGCGCGAGAACGCATCGGATCTGCTGAGCGTTGGCACCGAATGGATCATCGGCGCAACCGTGTGGCGTGTCACCAAGAATGCCGGCATTGATAACGTCACCAGCCGCCTCGTGGTTGACATGGAGTGCGTAGAAATCCTCGGTGACGACCGCATCGGTATTGCTGGTGAACGAGCTGTCGGCAAAGCGCTGGCTGGCTACGAGGGCAGCACATTCGATGAAACGATCCACTGCGACATCAATCATTGGCCGCTGTGTCGCTACTACGCCTCATCGATCCGCCCAGTTAGACGCGAAGCGCAAGTCATCGAACTGGGTATCCGGTCCCAAGTCTGGAACCGCGCCGAGGGTTTGTGTAATTTCAGCACCATCCCCACCCCGGCCAAACTTTTCCGCTTTGATAAAAAAAGCGTCACAGTCACAACTCCACGCCAAACGCGCTACTTCAACCGCGCCAGCTTCTTTCAGATTGCAGTGCGCCTAGTGCCCACTGGTTCGATAACGCGTGAGTGGTCTGTAATCCCGCAACTTCTGTGCGTAGTGGGTCGTAGTCCCGTCGATCTACACAATTACATTCGCATCAAAGCTAGCGACACTGAGTACTACGAGTATAAATTTATCCCGAAAACAGGCGCTGATATTTACCATAACTACGCCGGCTTTTCCGCATGGCGTCTCAAGGCTGACGAAGAGCGCGTATTGGGCTGGAGCTTTTTTGAGACCGATTACGGCTCTTTTGGGTTGCAGACCAATGGCATGGTCGTAAATGTCAGCGATTTAACCAACTCCCCTCAGCTTTTAACCGACAAAAGCGACGCAAATAACGTCCCGACTGTTCTACCAACCACCTATAGCCCTACAGCTATTGCGGTTAGCGAGACGCGCGTCAATCAAGGTGACAATCGAGCTGTAATAGACGCATGGCTTACGCACATCTTTGGCGCAGCAACAGATTTGCGCTATCAAGGCACAACGCAAACTCAAAAAATCACAATTTCAAAACCCGGCAAGCCGGATCACACGCTGGAATTCAAGGTAAAAGCTACATCCGTAAAAAATAAAGACAAGGATAAAGACAGCATCCGTCGCTGGACTTGGCAAGAGATCTCGTACACAGTTTTGAATTACGTAGGAAGCTGGCCCATTGGCACAAAAGCTGATTTACAGGTAACCGGCTTAAATACCATCACAAACCCGTTTGCAAAGGCAAACGGCTACACCTCGATCACGCTTACCTTTTCCGTTACTCAAGTTGAAGAAAAGATTCTTCGCCCAAAGGACGCCGACCTGAGCACAGCCGAGCGCTCGTTCGAGATTGGCACTGGCATTGCTGACTGTAGCTACTTCGAAGAGCTAAACAAAAGCAACGA
>Ga0315904_10006465_pt1 | contig 16032 bp, 13 predicted proteins | sample LakEriMetagenome_6_FD_203529 | JGI IMG/M metagenome (GOLD analysis project Ga0315904, IMG submission 203529) | Freshwater fungal communities from buoy surface, Lake Erie, Ohio, United States - Buoy 12 MA120 | ecosystem: Environmental > Aquatic > Freshwater > Lake | place: USA: Lake Erie, Ohio... | reverse complement strand
CGCCGCGCCTGCTGCAGGTGGTGGACGTGCCGGCCGACGCCGCCCCGGGCGACCCGCTGGTGCGCGACGGCGACACGATCGGCACCCTCACCTCCGTCGCCGGCACACGGGCGATCGCTTCGGTGAAGCGCTCGGCCATCGTCGCCTGACCACAACGCGCGGGGTGGGCCCGGGTCAGCCCTCCAGGCGCTGGCGGAGGGCGACGACGTCGGGGTCGCTGCGCAGTGCCGAGAGCTCGGGGGCGCCGTCGATCGTGCGGGCGAGACCGGCCGGGTCGGTGTCGGCGTCGATCGCTGCTCGGAGCCAGCCGACCGCGGTGTCGCGGTCGCCGAGCGCCCCGGCCGCACGAGCCACCACCGAGGCCATCGCCGTGCTCGGCACGCGGGCGAAGCTCTGCGACGCGTAGTGCGCGGCCTCGTCGAAGCTGCCCACACGCAGCAGCACGTGCGCCAGCGCGTGCTCGCTGTAGGTGCGCCCGGCGGGCAGCGGGCGGGGGAGCAGCGCCACCGCGGCGGCGAGCCGCTCGGCGGGCGCGCGGTCGGGTGGCCACCAGTTGGGCGGTGAGGTGTCGGCCAGGTCCGCCAGCAGGATGTCGCGCGCCACCTCGGGTTCGCCCTGACGCAGCTGCTGATCGGCCCGGAACCACGGCGACGGCACGATGCCGTCGGGCATGCGACTGAGGTCGTCCGTCTGCCAGGCGTGCGCCTCGGCCTGCGACGCCGCGCCCTGCGCCCGGGTGCGGGGTGCGTCGGCGAACAGCATCTGGAGCTGGATGAGCAGTGGGAACAGCACGAAGTAGCCGAGCGCGCGCAGCTCGGGTTGCAGGAAGCAGTAGGCGCCGCCAGCCGCGGTGAGCCCGATGCTGAACCACAGCATCACCGCCCGCGAACGGCCGGGGAGCAGCTTGTCGAGGCCGGCCTGCACGATGTGACCACCGTCGAGCGGCAGCACCGGTGCCAGGTTGAACAGTCCCATCATCGGTCCGGTCCACCAGATCGCGAGCGCCGGTTCGCTGCGGGCGAACGAGTCGCGGTCGATCGGGTTCACCCCCATCAGCACGAGCACGGCGAGCCCCACCCCGATCTGCACCGCCGGGCCGGCCACCGAGATGCCCGCCCGTTCCCACCGCTTGAGCGGTCGGGTGGGCACGAACGACGCGTAGCCGGCGAGGAAGTCGAGCGAGATCTCGGCCCGCGCGCCGGTGGCACGAGCGGCGAACGCGTGACCCAGTTCGTGCAGCAGGGTGAGCACGGCCGCCGACCCGGCGATCCAGAGGCCCAGTTCACCGCCGTTCACCACGACCACCAGCACCATGAACATCCAGAAGCCCGGTCGAACGTGGATCGGGAACCGGAACAGGTGGAACAAGGGCGAACCTGCCATGGAAGCCCGAGCCTAAGGGCGTGTGATCCGCTTCCTGTCGTCGGATTCCCAACTCACCTTCACAGATCCCTCACACGCCCTGCCGATACTGGAGTCGTGCGTGAGTCTCTCGCCCAGATCCGCTGGATGGCGCTTGCCGCCCTCGTCCCGTTCGTGGCGGCCTGCTCCGATGGAGCTGCCGACCCCGGTCAGTCGACGTCGACCACGGTGGAGTTCGCGTCGACCGCGTCGACCACGTCGACCGCGTCGACCGACTCGACCGCGTCGAGCGCGTCGACCGCGTCGACCGCGTCGACCGCGTCGACCGCGTCGTCCACGTCGACCGCGTCGTCCGCGTCGTCGACGTCCACGTCGTCCGCGTCGTCCGCGTCGTCCACGTCGACCGCGTCGTCGACGTCCACGTCGACGGCCGCACCGATGCCGTATCCGGAGGGCGAGTCGCTGCACGACATCGTCGTCGACGAGGTGTCGAGGAAGTTCCTCGTGTACGTGCCGGTCGGCGTCGCCACACCTCGTGCGGTCGTGTTCGTGCTGCACGGCGGAGGAGGTGAGAGCTTGAACGTCGCCACCGTCGGCGAGAACCCACTTGCGGTGTTCCGCACGGTCGCCGACCGGGAGGGCTTCGTCGTCGTCTACCCCGAAGGCCTCCCCGCCGAGGATCGTCAGGGTCGCGCCGGATGGTCCGACTGTCGGGGTGACAACTCGGTGGCGAGTGGTGCGGACGACATCGGATTCCTGACGGCGCTCGTCGAGTCGTTCGGCGTGACGTACGAACTACCGGCGTCGAACCTGTTCATGGCCGGAGGCTCGAACGGGGCGCAGATGACCCAAGCCTTCGCGTTCCATCATCCCGAACTGCTCGGCGCCGTTGCGTCGAGCGCAGGAAGCCTCCCGGCGTCACCGCTGCCCGGCCCGTGTGCGAACGGGCCTGTGCGTCCGATCCCGATCCTGTTGACCCACGGCACAGCAGACACGCAGATGCCGTACGACGGCGGGTGCGTGGCCAACGTCGGAGGTGCGTGCAACCGTGGCCGGGTTCTGTCCGCAGAAGCGACCAGGGACCGTTGGCTGACCATCAACGGCCTGGGCGATGCGACACCGGTGGAGACGACGGTGGAACGTGATACGTCGGACGGCGGGGCAGCACACCGCTTCACCTACACCGGTCCAGCGCCAGTCGAGTGGTGGCGACTCGACGGCGCCGGACACGCGCCGCCCAGCCGCACCGTGCGGGTCGAGTCGAACCGTGTCACCGGGACCCAGAACGGTGACATCGAGTTCGCCGAGGTCGCGTGGGCGTTCTTCGAGCAGCGTCTCCCACCTGGGTGATGTCGTCGGGGTCGAGAAGCACTCAGCGACAGCGCCGAGCGCGCGCGATGCACGCGAGTTGCAGCCGTGCCGCCGACGAGTCGGGGGGAGTTCTCGAAGCTCGTTGTCGACCGAGCACGCTGCGCACGACGCGCCACCGCCCAGAGCCGAGGTCGGACGGGTGCGTCATCACCCGCGGAGTGCCTTCAGCACGGCGTTGCAAGGTCAGCCCCCACGAAACAGGAACACACGCCCTCAGGGCGAGAAGCCGACCTCGTCGTGCGGGGCGGGCGTAGACTCGTTCGCCGTGCCGTACGTCTACGCCTTCTCCCACAAGCACAAGCGCCCGCCCATGGAGTACAAGGATCTCCTCGGCGGCAAGGGCGCCAACCTCGCCGAGATGACGAGTGTGCTGAAGCTCCCGGTGCCGCCGGGGTTCACCATCTCCACCGACGCCTGCCGTGCCTATATGCGCAGCAGCTGGCCGGCCGAGCTCGACGAGGAGATCGCCCAGCACGTCTTCAAGCTCGAGAAGGCGATGGGCCGCAAGCTCGGCGACCCCTACGACCCGCTGCTCGTGAGCGTGCGCTCGGGCGCCAAGTTCTCGATGCCGGGCATGATGGACACCGTCCTCAACCTGGGCCTCAACGACGAGAGCGTGAAGGGCCTCGCGCACGTCACCGGTGACGAGCGCTTCGCGTACGACTCGTACCGTCGCTTCATCGCCATGTACGGCCGCATCGTGCAGGGCGTCGACGGCCACCACTTCGAGCACCCGCTCGAGGCGGCCAAGGAGAAGGCCGGCGTCAAGACCGACGCCGAGCTCAGCGCCGAGGTGCTGAAGACCCTGTGCAGCCAGTACCTCGCCGTGGTGAAGAAGGAGACCGGCGCCCCGTTCCCGCAGAAGCCGCGCGAGCAGCTCCGCGGTGCGGTCGAGGCCGTGTTCAAGAGCTGGAACGGTGCCCGTGCCATCGCGTACCGGGTGCGCGAGAAGATCAGCCACGACCTCGGCACCGCCGTGAACGTGCAGACGATGGTCTTCGGCAACCGTGACGACAACTCCGGCACCGGCGTGGGCTTCACCCGCAACGCCGCCACCGGCGAGAACGTCCCCTACGGCGACTTCCTGATCAACGCCCAGGGCGAGGACGTGGTGGCGGGCATCCGCAACACCGAGGACCTCGACCACCTCGGCAAGCACTTCCCCGAGATCAAGAAGGAGTTGCTCGACATCTTCAAGCGGCTCGAGGCGCACTACCAGGACATGTGCGACACCGAGTTCACCATCGAGCAGGGCAAGCTCTGGATGCTGCAGACCCGCGTCGGCAAGCGCACCGGCGCCGCCGCGCTGCGCATGGCCGTCGACATGACCAAGGGCACGAAGGGCCCGAACGGCGTGTGGAAGATCTCGAAGGAGGAGGCCGTCATGCGCGTGGCGGCCGAGCACCTCGACCAGGTGCTGCACCCGCAGTTCGCCGGCAAGGGCAAGGTGCTGGCGAAGGGCCTCGCGGCGTCGCCGGGCGCCGCGGTCGGCAAGGTGTACTTCACCGCCGACGATGCGTGCGACGCCGACGAGCGTGGCGAAGCGGTGATCCTGGTCCGCAACGAGACCAGCCCCGAGGACGTCCACGGCATGATGATCAGCCAGGGCATCCTCACCGCCCGCGGTGGTCTCGTGAGCCACGCCGCCGTCGTCGCCCGCGGCTGGGGCACCCCGGCCGTCGTCGGCGCCGAGGCCGTCAAGATCGACGGCAAGACCTTCTCCGTCGGTGACGTCACCGTGCGCGAGGGCGACGTGATCTCGATCGACGGCACCACCGGCGAGGTGATCCTCGGCGAGATGAAGCTCGCTGCGGCGAAGCCGCCGGCCGAGTTCGACGTGATCCTGAAGTGGGCCGACCAGATCCGCAAGGGAAAGCTCGGCGTGCGCGCCAACGCCGACACCGGCGAGGACGCCGACAAGGCTCGCGAGCTCGGCGCCGAGGGCATCGGCCTGTGCCGTACCGAGCACATGTTCCTCGCTCCCGACCGCCTGCCGGTGGTGCGCGAGATGATCCTCGCCCGCACCGCTGCCGAGGAGGAGAAGGCGCTCGCGAACCTGGGCAAGGTGCAGCAGGCCGACTTCGAGGAGATCCTCGAGGCGATGGACGGCCTGCCGGTCACGGTGCGGCTGCTCGACCCGCCGCTGCACGAGTTCCTGCCGTCGGTCGAGGAGCTGCACATCAAGCAGGCCACGGGCAAGCTCACCGCGCAGGAGAAGGCCGAGCTCAAGGCCGCCGAGGAGTGGAGCGAGCACAACCCGATGATCGGTACCCGTGGCGTGCGCCTCGGTGTGGTGAAGCCCGGTCTGTACGCGATGCAGGTGCGGGCGCTCATGGCGGCCGCGGCGGCGCTGCGGGCCAAGGGCAAGAACCCGATCGTCGAGGTGATGATCCCGCTCACCGTCACCCGCGAGGAGCTGGCACTGGCCCGCAGCTGGGTGCAGGCCGAGATCGACGCCGCGGTGAAGGGCCTCAAGAAGAAGCCGAAGGTCACCATCGGCACGATGATCGAGACGCCCCGCGCCGCGGTGCGTGCCGACCAGATCGCCGAGGAGGCCGACTTCTTCAGCTTCGGCACCAACGACCTCACCCAGATGACGTTCGGCTTCAGCCGCGACGACATCGAGTCGAAGATGATGCCCGCCTACCTCGAGCAGGGCCTGCTCAAGCGCAACCCGTTCGAGACGATCGACGTCGAGGGCGTGGGTGAGCTCGTGCACCTGGGCGCCCAGCGCGGTCGCAGCACCAAGCCCGACCTCAAGCTCGGCGTGTGCGGCGAGCACGGAGGCGACCCCGAGAGCATCGCGCTGTTCTACGACGCCGGCCTCGACTACGTGAGCTGCAGCCCGTTCCGTGTGCCGATCGCCCGTCTCGCGGCGGCACAGGCGGTCATCAGCCGGTCCACCGGCAAGGGCAAGGCCGAGACCAAGTAGTCCCACTCGAAAGACATCCGCACACCGCGGCGGGTTGCTACCGTTCGTCACGGCAGGCCGGGCCCCAGGCCCGGCCTGCCGTCGTTCGCCGCCGAGCGATGATCGGCGACGACGATGTGCGCACCGCGAGTGGATCGCGGGCGGATCGCGAGCACGAGGAGTCGGAGATGGATGTCACGATGCGACAGGGCCCCGCGTACGGGGTGGCGCGCCTCACCCTGGGCCCGAACGAGCCCGTGCGCGTGGAGAGCGGCGCGATGATGACGATGTCGGGCGGCGTGGTGCTCCAGGCCAAGGCCGAGGGCGGCATCATGAAGTCGCTGAAGCGGGCGGCACTGGGTGGCGAGAGCTTCTTCGTCAGCACCTACACGGCGCCGGCCCAGGGCGGGTTCGTCGACGTCGCCGCCCGTCTGCCGGGTGACGTCACGATGTTCGACGTGCAGCCCGGCCGCGCCCTGTTCATCCAGAAGGGTTCGTGGCTCGCCAACGAGGTCACGATCAACATCGACGCCAAGTGGGGCGGCTTCAAGAACATGTTCGGCAGCGAGGGTGGGTTCATCGTGCGCGCCGAGGGGCAGGGGAAGGTGGTGTTCGCGTGCTACGGAGCCCTGGAGGTGTGGAACCTCGAGGCGGGCCAGCACATCACCGTCGACACCGGCCACATGGTCGCCTACGAGGACACCGTGCAGATGGGCCTCCGCCAGGCCAGCGGCGGCGGGTTGATGCAGACATTCAAGAGCGGCGAGGGTCTCGTGTTCGACTTCCAGGGCCCGGGTCGCGTGTGGACCCAGACCCGCAACCCGACCGAGTTCCTCGGTTGGATCGGCGCGATGCTCGGCACCTCCAACTCCGGTTCGGCGAGTCCGCTCGGCGGCCTGTTCGGGCGCGACTGATGGGCCTCGCCTGATGATCGTCCGCTGATGGTCGTCCGCTGATGGGCGTCCTCGCCGCGGAGGGCGACTTCGTCGAACTCGACGTCCCGCTGTGGGCGTGGGGCGCGCTCATCGCCTTCATCGTCCTGCTCCTGCTCGTCGACCTCGTGGTGTTCCACCGCGAGGCGCACGACGTGCACACACGCGAGGCCGCGATCGAGTCGGTCGTCTGGGTCTCGATCGGTCTCGCGTTCACCTTCGTCATCTGGTTCGGGTTCAGCGGCGCCGCCGCGGGCGAGTACATCTCCGGCTACCTGATCGAGAAGAGCCTCAGCGTCGACAACGTGTTCGTGTGGGCGCTGATCTTCAGCTACTTCAAGATCCCTGGGAAGTACCAGCACCGGGTGCTGTTCTGGGGCATTTTCGGTGCGCTCGTGCTGCGGGCGATCTTCATCTTCGCCGGGGTCGCGCTCATCGAGAAGTTCGAGTGGATCCTGTACGGGTTCGGTGCGTTCCTGCTGTACACGGCGTTCAAGCTGATCCGTGGCGAGGACGACGAGATGGACCCGGGCGCGAGCCCGGTGCTGCGACTGATCAAGAAGATCGTGCCGTCCACCGACCAGATGGACGGCCAGAAGCTGTTCACGCGCATCACCGGCAAGCGGCTCGCCACACCGCTGTTCGCCGTGCTGGTGCTGGTGGAGGCGACGGACGTGATCTTCGCCGTCGACTCCGTGCCGGCGGTGCTCGCGGTGAGCCACGAGCAGTTCATCGTGTTCAGCTCCAACGCCTTCGCGATCCTGGGCCTGCGGGCGCTGTACTTCCTGCTCGCCGACCTGCACGCACGGTTCAGCTACCTGCAGGAGGGTCTGGCGATCATCCTCGCCTTCGTCGGCATCAAGATGATCGTCGCCCAGAAGCCGATCGACCAGCACATCCCCACGTGGCTGTCGCTCACGATCATCGCGATGGTGCTCGCGATCTCGATCACGGCGTCGCTGAAGCGCCCACCGGCGCACGACACGATCGAGCTCGTCGAGCTCGTCGAGGACGACGAGGCCCGGCCGCTGCCGCCGACCTCGGAGCGCTGAGCGACCATCGCCCCGCACGGCCCTCGGGACGCGGACCCGCGTCCGGAGGGCCGTCACGGGGCACCGGTAGCCTGCGCCCATGGCGATCAGCGAGGAGGATCTCGAACAACTCCGCGCCACGGTCTCCATCCGCGACGTCGTCTCCCAGCACGTCCCGCTGAAGCCGCAGGGTCGCAACTGGGTCGGGCTGTGCCCGTTCCACGGCGAGAAGTCGCCGTCGTTCAACGTGCGTGAGGAGACGGGCCGCTACAAGTGCTTCGGGTGCGGCGCGTCGGGCGACGTGTTCCGCTTCGTGCAGGACTTCGAGCACGTCGACTTCGTCACCGCCGTCGAGCAACTCGCGGCGCGGGTGGGGTACCAGCTCACCTACACGTCCGGCGGTGAGAGCCGCGAGCGGGCGCGGCGCAAGAAGCTGATCGACGCGATGCGCGACGCGGTGGAGTGGTACCACCAGCAGCTGCTCACCTCGCCCGAGGCACGTCCGGCGCGCGACTACCTGCGCAGCCGTGGCCTCGCCGGCGACGTCGCCCGCAACTTCAAGCTCGGCTGGGCGCCCGACGACTGGGACCGCCTGAGCGTGCAGCTCGGCGCGCCGGGCGACGTGCTGCGCGAGACCGGTCTCGCGTTCACCAACAAGGCGGGCCGGCTGCAGGACGCGTTCCGCGGGCGGGTGATGTTCCCGATCTACACCGAGAACGGCGAGCCGGTGGCCTTCGGCGGTCGGGTGTTGCCGGGTTCGCCCGACCCGGCGAAGTACAAGAACTCCAGCGAGACGCCGATCTACGCGAAGAGCAAGACCCTGTACGGGCTCAACTGGGCCAAAGGCGACATCGTCGCCGCGGATCAGGTGATCGTGTGCGAGGGCTACACCGACGTGATCGGCTTCCACCGCGCCGGGGTGAAGCGTGCCGTCGCCACCTGCGGCACCGCCCTCACCGAGGAGCACGTGCGCACCATGAAGCGCTACGCGACGAGGGTGGTGCTCGCCTTCGACGCCGACAAGGCCGGGCAGGGTGCGGCCGAGCGCTTCTACGAGTGGGAGGAGAAGCACCGGGTGCAGGTGAGCGTCGCCCGCTTCCCGGCGGGCCGCGACCCGGGCGACCTCAGCGTGTCCGATCCCGACGCGCTGAAGGAGGCCGTCGACCGGGCGACACCGTTCCTCGGCTTCCGGCTGCAGCGCGTGCTGGAGTCGCGTCCGCTGCGATCGCCGGAGGATCGGGCCCGGATGGCGCAGGACGCGATGCAGGTGGTGAACGAGCACCCCAACGTCGACGTGCGCAAGTTGTACGCGGGCGAGGTGGCCACTCGCGTCGGGATGCCCGTGAACGACCTCGTGGCGGTGGCCGTGCGGGGCGGCAAGGCGGTGGTGCGCGCCGCACCGACCCGGCAGGTGGGGGTCAGCGAGAACGCCGAGTTCGTGGCGGTCGCGCTGTTGCTGCAGCGCTGGAACGACATCGCCGACTGGCTCATCGAGGCGCTCTTCCACGACGACGTCGCCCGGCGGGCGTTCCTGGCGCTGGCCGACGCGGGCGGAGCCCTCACCGCAGCGCTCACCGACGCGGATCCCGAGGCGCGCGAGATGCTCGAGCGTGCCGCCGTGGTGGATCTCGACGCCGATCCGTTCGTGGAGGCGTGCAACCTGATCGCCGCCGCCACCCGGCGCGAGCTGGGCCGCAGCACCCGCCTGGTCGACCCCGAGGCGATCCGCGAGGCCACCGAGGCACGCCGCCAGCTGGAGCTGCTCGACGACGCCGGAACGGCCCAGGACGCGGCAGGTGTGTTGCTAGGGTGGCTGGAGCGGCGCGGGGAGGAGCGTGAGTGACGAACGGGGGTGACGACGTGGTACCGGAGGTCCCGGCGGCACCCTTCGCGGGCGTCGACTCCGGTGAGTGGAACGACCTCCTGGAGCGGGGTCGCACCCGCGGCGTGCTCCACGCCGAGGAGATCACCCACGTCCTGCGCCAGGTGGAGCTCAGCGGCGACGTCCTCGCCACCGTGCAGGTCGAGCTGGCGGCGCAGCGGATCACGATCGACGAGACCGTCGACGAGCTCGTCGACGACACGCCGCCCGACGGCATGCCCGTGCTGGCGCCGACGGCGCCGCTCACCGAGCCGGGTGACGAGGCGGCCACGCTCGACGCGGAGGGTCTGCTGGCCCGCCGGCGACGCCGACGCACGGCCCGAGCGGCCACTGCCGGCAGCGACGGCGGCAGCAGCTCGGATCCGGTGCGCATGTACCTGAAGGAGATCGGGCGCGTCGAGCTGCTGAGCGGCGAGGAGGAGCGTCGCCTCGCGCAGGCGATCGACGACGGCAACCGTGCTGCGCTCGAACTCGACCGGCCCGACCTCACGTTCGAGGAGCGCCGCCGCCTCATGCGGGCGGTGAACGCCGGTCAGCAGGCCAAGAGCGAGCTGATCCAGGCCAACCTGCGGCTCGTCGTCAGCATCGCCAAGCGCTACACGCTGCGCGGCATGCAGTTCCTCGACCTGATCCAGGAGGGCAACCTCGGGCTCATGCGTGCGGTCGACAAGTTCGACCACACCAAGGGCTTCAAGTTCTCCACCTACGCGACGTGGTGGATCCGCCAGGCGATCACCCGCTCGATCGCGGATCAGGCCCGCACGATCCGCATCCCCGTGCACATGGTGGAGAGCATGAACCGGGTGCTGCGCATGCAGCGCCAGATGCACCAGGAGCTCGAGCGCGAACCCACGCTCGACGAGCTGTCCGACCGGGTGGGCCTGCCCCCCGACCGTGTGCGCGAGATCCTGCGGATCAGCCAGGACCCGCTGTCGCTGGATTCCCCGCTGGGGGAGGAGGACGACTCCAGCCTGGGTGACTTCATCCCCGACCTCACCGCCGACACGCCTGCCGACATGGCGACGAAGAAGATGCTGGTGCAGGCCGTGGAGGAGGCGCTCGGCGAGCTGAGCGAGCGCGAGCAGGAGATCGTGCGGATGCGCTTCGGTCTCGACGACGGCCAGGCCAAGACGCTCGAGGACGTCGGCCGCGAGTTCGGCGTCACCCGCGAGCGGATCCGCCAGATCGAGGCCAAGACCCTCGCCAAGCTCCGCCACCCGATGCGCAGCCAGAAGCTCAAGGAGTTCCTGGAAGCCGAGTGACCCCAGCGGTGCTCCCGGCCGCTGACGGTTCCGGCGCCCGCCTCCGCCGGAGCTGCCACACCCCGTCGCCACCATGGGTGGTGTGGGGTACGGCGGCAAACTGGTCGAACGCGAACGTGCACGCTCACTGCGACGCAGTGGGTGGACGTACCCCGCCATCGCCCGTGAGCTGGGCGTGGCCGTCAGCACGGTGTCGCGGTGGTGCCGAGACGTGGAGCCACCCGCTGGTCGTCGGCGGACGCCGCATCCCCCGACAGGCCGACGTCGGCGAGGACGAGCGACTCGCGTTGCAGGACGCCCGAGCCCTGATCGGTGATCTGACCGATCGCGACCTGCTCCTCTACGGCATCGGGCTCTACCACGGCGAAGGCGCCAAGTCCCAGGGTGTCCGGATGGCGAACACGTCGCCGGTCGTTTTGCTCGCCTTCGTGACCTGGCTCCGTCGGTTCTTCGACATCGACGAGCAGCGGCTCCGCGCGCGGCTGTACCTGCATGCAGGTCACGACCTCGACGCTGCGACGCGCTTCTGGTCGGACCTCCTGGACATCCCGTCGGCAGCGTTCCAGGCGCCTCACCGTCCCGACCCGCGGCCGGGCCAGGTCGGCAAGCACCCCGCCGGCTGTGCCTCGGTCATATACTCCTCGGCGTCGCTGCACCGACGTGTGATGGCGCTGATCGAGGCGGTATCGTCTTCGAGCGCCGATCCGGGATAGCTCAGTTGGCAGAGCAATCGACTGTTAATCGATGGGTCGCAGGTTCGAGCCCTGCTCCCGGAGCAACCATCACAGGGTCCCGCTGAGGGACCCTGTTGGCGTTTTCGGGCGGCGTTCGCAGCCGCCTCCGCGGGGGCGGTAGCTCAGTGGTCAGAGCAGGGGACTCATAATCCCTGGGTCGTGGGTTCGATCCCCACCCGCCCCACTCCCTGGGTGTTCCTGGAGCGGGTCGATCGCTGCATCTTCCGGGTGCCACGACGTGCTGCTGACCTGCGTCGGGGAGGACTCACTGGCACCCTGGAACTGGGGTGCGATGTCTTGGGCGCCAGTGGTCTCGAGTTCGGTCACGACGTGGTGGCGTGGGCGAACAGGTGCTCGGCGACGAGCTCGGCGACGGTGGTCTCCACGAGCAGCGGCGTGAGCGGGTGGTCGCCCGCCGGGTACCTCACCACCTGCTGCGCAGCGCCGAAGGCGTCGGCGCCCTCGGGCTGCACGGCGACGACGGTGGCGGAGCGCTCACCCATCCAGCGGGCCGCCTCGGCGTCGTAGCGCGACCCGGGGAACACCAGCGCCCGGTAGTCGTGTGTCTTCGTGAGGTACACGTCGACGTGGCTCCAGTCGCCGGTCTCGCAGCCGTCGGCCTGGCGGCGCGGCACCTCGCGGAACATGAGCGCACCCTGCAGCGCGCTGGCGATGCGGTCGGCGGGGGCGACGAGCCAGGTGCCGTTCGGCCCGGCCAGCCGTTCGGCCACCTCCGACACCCACGCGTCGCGCGTCGCGAGCAGGTGCTCCACCGCCCGTGCGGCGGCCCGGCACGCGGCGGCCAGGTCGAGCATGGTGCCGCCCAGCTGCTCCTCCAGCGCGAGCAGGGCGACGATCGTGTGCAACTCGGACCGGCACGCCACCCCGCTGACCTCCGGCCCGGCGAGCAGGTCGACCACCTCGGTGGCCAGCTCGCGCAGCGGTGAGGCCTCGGTGTTCGTGAGCGCGACCACCCGCGCGCCGTCGAGCTCGCGGACGAGGTCGAGGGTCTCGGTGGAGCCGCCGCTCGCCGAGATCGCGACCACGGTGAGGTCGGGCGCGGCGGGCCACGAGCGCTCGGCCGACGCGAGCTCGGCGACGGCGGCGACACCGACTCGCCGCAGCCGGAGCGCCGCCACCTGCGCGGCGAACCACGACGACCCCATGCCCGCCAGCAGGACCCGATCGGTGGGGCGGACGCCGGGCCACGCGAACGCGGAGCCGTCGTCGATCGCGTCGGCGAGGGCGATCAGCCGGGCCGGCTTGGCGGTGAGGTCGTCGAGGAAGCGGTCGGGGTGCATCGGGGGTCCTGGTCAGGTCTCGTCGGGGAACATCGCGGTGAGCGCGCCGTCGGGCACGTAGACCCAGTGCGGCAGGTGTGCGGCCGCGTAGGCCAGCTCGTGCAGCTCCTGCGCCACGCGCAGCGCCGGCAGCAATCGGTCGTCGAGCAGGTGGGGGAGCGAGGCGCTCGCCAGCTCGGCCCGGTACGCCTCGAGCGCTCGCGCGACCGAGTCGCCGATGAAGAACGTCAGGTCGCCGCGGCGTGCACCGCCCGTGCGGTGGTCGACGATGCGGCCGATGTGGTCGATCGACTGCAGCAGCGACGCGACGTCCACCACGGCGGGCTGGCGGGCCGCGGCATCGTCGCTCAGCGGGTTGCCGTCGAAGTCCGTCACCACCAGACGGTCGCCCACGGCGAGCACGTTGCCGACGTGGAGATCGCCGTGCACCGCGATCGCCGGTGTGGTGGCGGCACCGTCCACGCCCTGCGGCTCGATCGCGGCGCGGATCGCCGACCACCGGCGGGCCAGGTGCTCGGCGGTGATGCCGGTCGTGACGGCGCGTGCGCGCTCGAACAGCGCCCGCATCCGGTCGAGCTGGGTCTGCACCGGCACCTCGCCCACCGGTGCCGGCCACCGGCCCGACGGCGTGGCCAGCGCCACGTGCAGGCGACCGGCCAGGCGGCCGAGCCCGGTCGCCCGGCGCTCCATCGCGGCGGTCGGCACGGTGCCGTCGATCCAGGCGTGCACCTCGTCGAGGTACCACTCCCACCCGTCGGTCGCGCCCGGCAGGTACTCGGCCACCGACGCGACCACGAGGCCGTCCGCCTCGTCCGTGCCGAAGAACGCCGGCATCGCGTCGAAGCCCACCTCGCTGAGGTGTGCGAGCACGTCGCTGCCGTGGTGCGGCAGTGGGCGCGGCGGCCGGAACCACTTCACGATCACCGCCTCGTCGACCACCACGCTGCGGTTCGTCTGGTCGACCGTGATCGGGCGCTCCACGCCGGCGCCGACGTGAGCAGGTGCACGAAGTCGGGCCACCCGGGCGCTGGCTCCCGCGGCCGGTGTGCGGTCGGCGGGGTCGTGGTCGTGCACGGCCACATGATGGCCGATGTGACGTCCCGCATGGCGTCCGGCCGCGGCGTGGGCGATCATGTCGTGCCCACCACCACCCGGCGACCACCAGACCCGTCCCAGGAGGACCGACGTCCGTGAGCACGTTCCTGTTCATGCCCGAGAGCGCCTACGGGCCCACCAACAACTGCATCGGCATCGGCAACGCGCTGCGGGCGATGGGACACCGCGTCGTGTTCGCCGCGGAGCGGTCGTGGTCGGGCCGGCTGGAGGCGCTCGGGTTCGAGGAGGACCTCGTCGACCTGGCCGCGCCGCCCGAGGACACCGGCGACGCGGCCGAGCAGTCCGCGGGCCAGTTCTGGACCGACTTCATCCGCGACACGGCGCCGGTGTTCCGGCTGCCGACGATCGAGCAGCTCTCGCAGTTCGTGCAGCCGACGTGGCAGGCGCTGATCGACGGTGCGAAGTACTGCCAGCCGCAGCTCACCGAGATCATCGAACGTCAGCGGCCCGACGTGGTGATCGAGGACAACGTCAACTGCTTCCCGGCGCTGATGACGGCGGGCGTGCCGTTCGTGCGGATCGTGTCGTGCAACCCGTTGGAGATGAAGGGTCCCGGCGTCGCCCCGGCCTACTCTGGCTACGCCGCGGACGACCCGAGCGGCTGGGCCGAGTTCCGCGCCGAGTACGAGCGCACCCACCGCGAGATGTGGCAGGACTACCAGGACTGGGTCACGAGTTGCGGCGCGCCGCCGCTGGCCGACCTCGAGTTCATCCACGAGTCCGAGCACCTGAACCTCTACGTGTATCCGCAGGAGGCCGACTACGTCGACCGCCGGCCGCTCGGCCCCACGTGGCACCGGCTGGAGTCGTCGGTGCGCACCACCGACCAGCCCTTCGAGGTGCCCGCGTCGCTCGGCGGTGATGGCGCGCTGATCTACCTGTCGCTCGGCTCGCTCGGCTCCGCCGACGTCGAGCTCATGAAGCGCCTCGTCGACGTCCTCGGCCGCACGCGGCACCGCTACATCGTGAGCAAGGGACCGCTGCACGACACCTACGACCTGCCCGACAACATGTGGGGCGACCACCAGGTGCCGCAGACCAACGTGCTGCCGCACGTGGATCTCGTCATCACCCACGGCGGCAACAACACGACCACGGAGTGCTTCCACTTCGGCAAGCCGATGATCGCCCTGCCGCTGTTCTGGGACCAGTACGACAACGCGCAGCGCGTGGACGAGACCGGGTTCGGTGTGCGGCTGCGCACCTACAGCTTCGACGACGCCGAGCTCACCGGCGCGGTCGACCGCCTGCTCGCCGACACCGACCTGCGGATCCGCATGGACGCGATCGGCCGGCGGGTGCGTGCCGCCGACGGCATCGGCACCGCGGCGAACCTGCTCGCGTCGCTCGCCGCACGCACCGCCTGACCACCGCCCGATCCCCTCAGCCGATCCCGGCGTCGGTCACCAGTCGCCGCGACGGCCGCGCTTCACCTCGGCGTCACGCCGCTTCGACTGCAACCGTCGCTCCACCGCACCCTTCGTCGGGCGCGTGCGCCGGCGCGGCGGGGCGGGCGGCCGAGCTGCGTCGTCGATCCGCTCGACCGCGCGGGCCACGCACTCGTCGCGGTTGCGGTGCTGGCTCCGGTGCGTCTGCGAGGTGACGCGCAGTTCGGCGCCGAGCGCCCCGAGCACCCGCTGCCGGGCCGCGTCCGGTCCGGTGAGGCGCGTGAGGTCGACGACGAGCATCGCCTTCGACGACGACGTGTTCACGTGCTGACCGCCCGCGCCGCCGGAGCGGGCGAAGGTCCACGCGCACGCGTCGGCCGGGATCACCAACCCCCACTGCGTGCGCACGTCGCCGTCCATGCCGAGAGTGTGCCCGACCCGCCGACCCGCCGACCCGCCGACCCGCCGCGACGACGGTGCGACGTCCGCCACACCGGTGCGCGGGAACCGTGTGCGTGCGCGCCGTCTTCTCACGGACGCAACAACGACAGTACGCACCACCACTGGTGCCAGCACTCCGGGAGATCCCCGAGCACACCACCTCCCGCACCCGCACCGCACCCTCGTCCCACGCCGGTGGCGCGTCCGGAGCAGCGTCAGCGACGGCGCCAGAGGTGGGCCACGGTGATCGCGTCGGCGGCCACGAGGCGCGTGACGTCGGGCGCGACCGGCCAGTCGCCGG
>Ga0315904_10006461_pt1 | contig 16033 bp, 23 predicted proteins | sample LakEriMetagenome_6_FD_203529 | JGI IMG/M metagenome (GOLD analysis project Ga0315904, IMG submission 203529) | Freshwater fungal communities from buoy surface, Lake Erie, Ohio, United States - Buoy 12 MA120 | ecosystem: Environmental > Aquatic > Freshwater > Lake | place: USA: Lake Erie, Ohio... | reverse complement strand
TACTGACTCTACAATTTTTGATAGAATACTTGACACACAACCGTCTACAAATTATTTTGTAGATAGAAAATTTGATGCCGACACATTACAAAAATTTTTTAAATCAGTAAGCGAAGGACCTTATGACTTTGTTGAGATGAGCCAACTACCTGCCACAGAAAAGAATGTCAGAAAGTTTTTTACATTAGGTGAAAAATTAATGTTCCCTAAAAATTGGGAAGAATATCCTTATCGTGCAGGTCGTGTAGCTAAATCAGTAAATGACTTGCGTGATAAATTTTTAGCCACAAGAAAGAAGGGCGTGTATGTGGCTGGTAGCGATCATCTCAAAGCAGTACAACAATTTTTAGATCAACCTAACAACTCAGTAGTAACAGAATTATATGAACCAGAAAATAGTTTTCCACTTAACTGGTATCCTAGTTTTGATCCTAGTGAAGCAGTAGCAAGAGCATATGATCGTAACCGTGGGTACATCGATATTAAATTTACTCCAATAGGAATTAGTAGAGGTATGGATGCAGTTGAAGTAGAGTTCAGTCGTAATGACAGTTATGATATGACAGGTGGCGGAGATGCAAATAGAGTATTGGGAACGGTATTACAAGCATTTCGTGAATACTTAAAAGGGTATCAACCCAAAATATTAATCTTTAGTGCCAAAGGTGAAAGTCGTAGTAAAGTTTACCAAAACTTAATTAGGCGTTTTGCTTCTACTGTAGGTTATAAACAGTTTGATATTACTAAATTAAGCCCAAATACTCAGGCAGCTATACGAATGAATGCCGGCGGCGATGTTATGGTTCTTAGAAAAATGGTTAACCAAACTAATTGATTTAATTCCCGAAGTGTGTTACACTTAACACATGATCAAATTACTCTTCCCTTTACCAAAAAAACTTGTTATCGCATTTAGCGGTGGTGTAGATAGTGTTGCGATTGCTGATTTTCTACGCCGTAAGCATGATATCACATTAGCATTTTTTCATCATGGTACGAGAACAAGTGAGTTGGCACATACTTTTGTGCAAGATTTTGCTGGTGCTAGAGAGTTACCATTAGTAGTTGGTCATCTAACCAAAGCATATCCAGAGGGCGTAAGTAGCCAAGAGTTTTGGCGTGACGAGCGTTATAACTTTTTGGATAGTTTCAAAGACCCAGTTGTTACAGCACATCATTTAGATGATTGTGTTGAAACATATATTTGGTCATGTATGCATGGTAATCCAAAAGTTATTCCAGCACAACGCAACAATGTATTACGACCATTTCTTACTACAACAAAGGCAGATTTTGTTGATTGGGCAGAAAGACATGACTGTGGGTGGATAAATGATGAGTCAAATTCTGACACTAAATATATGCGGAACTATGTAAGACACGAACTAATGCCGCATGCACTTCACATAAATCCTGGATTACATAAAATGGTCAAAAAAATTATTTTGGAAAGGACTAATAAATGAATATAGTGGACCTAATTTTTAGTAGAAATCAAACTAACTCACACACTGCATTTTATGACGATAAGAGACATATTTCTTACCCTGAATTAATTACAGAGAGTAAAAAACTAGCAAATACGTTAAAGAATAAAGGAGTAAAATCAGGAGATCATGTATCAATTGTTTTACCAGATTGTATTGAAAATGTCGTATCACTATTGGGTGTTTGGTACTTAGGTGGAGTAGCTATTCTTATTAATCCACGTGATCCAGAAAAAGTTATCAAAGAACAATGTGAATTAGTTGATTCAATCCTTACAATTGATGAACAAAATTGTGAGAGAATTTTTGCAGATGTTTCAAATACAAGTCCATTAGAAACTGTTACTGTAAAAAATAATGACGATTTAGCCTTAATGTATTTTACTTCAGGTACGACTGGTCATGCTAAGGCAGTGATGCACACGCATCAAACGTTATATGATTTTGTAAGTACAACGTATTTTGCAAAAATAATGACACCAACTGACAGAATTTATGTACCTCCTAAAGCTTTTTCAGCGTACGGATTCATGTGTAAAATTCTTTGCCCAATTTGGTCAGGATCAACTGCTTTATTAGATTCAGAATTAAACACTCCACATAGAATAAAAAATAACATTGAAAGTTTTAAACCAACAATGTTTTTTGCTGTGCCAGTTTTATTTGCCCAACTAATAGGAAAATTATCACAGGATGTAGTTAGACCAATGCGTTGCTTTAGCGCAGGAGATATATTGCCACAAAAGATTTTAGACAAATGGATAGAAACTACTGGTCAAGGCATCGTAAATATATACGGTTCTACTGAATTTCAAGTGATAGCATATAATAAAACAGGTACAACAACTCATTTAGGCCCTCACACTGATGAGTATGAAATTAGAATAGTAGATGAAAATAATAATGTAGTGCAACATGGTCTTCCAGGAAGATTACAAGTTAGAGGAAAATTAGTTACAACAGGATATTATAAGGATGAATATTGGACCAATCAAATGTTTACTGAAGATGGTTGGGCTCACACAAATGATGTTGTATATTTAGATGAAGATAATAATATACACCATTTGGGAAGATTTAATGATGTTATTAAAACTGCTAAAGGTTGGGTAAACCCAACTGAAATAGAAAACGTACTTGTGTTACATGAAAAAATAGAACAAGCCGCAGTTGTTAACATTGAAGATAGTTTAGGAATAGGACACATTGAAGCATTTATTGTGCCTACTTCACAAGCTCAACTTGAATCAAATGAATTGAAAGCCTATACAAAAAATATTATAGGTAAACATGCAGTTCCCTCTAAAATTCATTTTGTAGAATTTCTTCCAAGAACTACTACTGGAAAATTACAAAGACATAAGTTGCGTGAACCGGCACTATAAGTCTTAACTCACTTAAACAATGGCACGATTAATCGTGCCATTGTTATTTTAACCATATTTGGGAGAAAAAAGATTGCTTATTTTACATATTCGTGTATAATAAGTATCTTTCTTAATAAGGACTAACATGGACACACGAACTTTTTCCGCAGATCAAAAATTAAAACTTACCCAATTAATTAATGAGGGTATGCAAGTTATGCAAGAAATAGAAACATTAAATGGTGGATTAAGTGATACTATCAAAGCAGTAGCAGAAGAATTAGAAGTAAAGCCAAGCGTACTTAAAAAAGCCATTCGTGTTGCACATAAAGCAGAATTCAGTAAAACTCAACAAGAACAAGAATTGCTAGAAACAATTTTAACCACAGTAGGCAAAACGGTTTAATGAGTTATGTAGATGCACTTCACGACAGAGATGGTGATAAAATCTTTGTCGTTGAACGAACTTTGGAAGGAAAACGAGCATATCGTGAATATCCTGCAAACTATGTGTTCTATTATAGTGATCCAAAAGGTAAATACCGTAGCATTTACGGTGATCCAGTAAGTAGGTTCAGCACACGAAAACGAGCAGAATTTGAAAAAGAAAAACGAATTCACTCTGGTAAAAAATTATTTGAGAGCGATATCAATGCAGTTTTTCGATGCCTAAGTGACAATTACTTAGGTGCTGAACCTCCTAAGCTTCATACATGTTTCTTTGATATTGAAGTTGATTTTGATCCTGAAAAAGGATTTAGCCCAACAACTGATCCATTTAATGCAGTTACAGCTATATCAATGTATCTTGACTGGCTAGACCAACTAATTACACTTTGTATTGCTCCTAAGCACATGAGTGTTGAAACTGCGAATGAGGTTGCCTCAGAATTTGAAAACTGTTTGTTGTTTCAATCAGAAATTGAAATGTTTAAAACATTTTTTCAATTGATTGAAGATGCAGATGTAATGAGTGGCTGGAACTCAGAAGGATATGATATACCTTACATGGTCAATCGTGTAACACGTATCATGAGCAAAGATGACACAAGAAACTTTTGTTTGCTTGATCAATTACCTAAAGCACGTACATACGAACGATTTGGAAAAGAAGAACAAACTTATGACTTAATTGGTCGTATTCATATGGACTATTTGCAATTGTACAAAAAATACAATTACGAAAGTCGCCATAGTTATAAACTAGATTTCATCGGTGAGATGGAGGTTGGTGAAAACAAAACACAATATGAAGGTACTTTAGATCAGTTATACAACAAGGATTTTAAAAAGTTCTTAGAATATAATCGTCAAGATACCATGTTGTTGGTTAAAATTCACAACAAGCTAAAGTTTTTAGATTTAGCAAACGCCCTTGCACATGAAAACACTGTATTATTACCCACTGTTATGGGTTCAGTGGCAATGATTGAACAAGCAATTTTTAATGAAGCACATGAACGTGGACTAGTTGTACCCGATAAATCAAGAAAGGATAACAATGATGAACAGCAAGCGGCAGGTGCCTATGTTGCTACACCCAAAAGGGGTATGCACGAATATGTCGGAGCCGTTGATATCAACTCGCTCTATCCCTCGGTTATTCGTGCCCTTAACATGGCCCCAGAAACAATCGTTGGACAAGTCAGGCAGTCACTCACTAACAACTACATGCGAGAAAAAGGATTAAGACTCGCAAGTGAAAAGAAACGTCACAAAGAAGGTGATGATGCTGTTACAGGTAGTATTTTGTGGGAAGGATTGTTTGGTGCATTAGAATATGCTGCGATTATGAATCAAGAACGTGGCACTATGCTTACTGTTGACTTTGAAGATGGTCGCAGTGCTGAAATGAGTGCTGCTGAAATATGGAAGTTGATATTCGATAGTCACAAGCCATGGATGCTTAGTGCTAACGGTACAATCTTTACATACGAGCAAGAAGGCGTGATTCCAGGTCTACTCACACGCTGGTACAGTGATCGTAAAGATATGCAGAAGAAACTAAAAGAATCAACAACAGACAGTGACCGTGAGTATTGGGATAAGCGTCAGTTAGTCAGAAAGATTCTACTCAACTCTGCATATGGCGCACTACTTAATGAACACTGCCGATTCTATGACAAACGAATAGGTCAAAGTGTGACACTAAGTGGTCGCCAGATTACTAAACACATGATGAGCCAAATCAATGAATGTATCGCCGGCGAATACAATCACGAAGGTCAAGCAATTGTATACGGTGATACAGACTCATGTTATTTTAGTGCGTTTCCTATACTTAAACCACAAATAGATTCTAATGAATTACATTGGGATAAAGATTTATGTATAGGACTATATGATTCAATTGCTGATCAGGTTAATGATAGTTTCCCATCATTTATGGAACGTGCGTTTCATGCACCAAGAAAGAATGGATCTATCATAAAAGCAGGTCGTGAATTGATTGGTGAGCGTAGTATATTCATTACCAAAAAACGTTATGCTATTAACATTTACGACAAAGAAGGTAAGCGCAAAGATGTTAATGGTAAAACAGGACAGATAAAGGCTATGGGTCTTGATTTAAAACGTGCAGATACTCCTAAATACGTACAAGACTTTTTAATGACTGTACTAGAAAAGGTACTTGATGGTTATGGTCGTGAAGAAGTTGTTAAGATGGTAAAAGATTTTAAAAACTATATGCATGAACAACCTAGTTGGACAAAAGGTAGCCCAAAGAGTGTCAACAATCTTACTATGTACGGAGATAAAGAAAAAGCTCAGGGTAAGGCTAACATGCCTGGACATGTTCGTGCAGCATTAAATTGGAATAGATTGCGTCAGGCTAATGGGGACAACTACAGTCAACGAATCGTTGATGGAATGAAGATAGTTGTTTGTAAACTCAAACAAAATCCTTTAGGATATACAAGTATTGCGTATCCTACTGACGAATTAAGATTGCCGCAATGGTTTATTGAATTACCATTTGATGATGAAGCAATGGAACAAACATTAGTAGATGAAAAGATTGATAACTTGTTGGGTGTTTTAGATTGGGATATTAGAAAAAGTACAGATACAGTAAGCACATTTGATGATTTTTTCACGTTTGGTTAAATCAATTTTGATTTTTGCAATAAATTCCACTATAATACACACAAGATATTCCTAAATAATTTTAAAGGAGAATATATGAAGGATAATTTACAAGATTTAATTTCACACATTCATGGTCTCAGTGACATTGATGTGATAAAAATTATGGGCACAGACAAAGAAACAGGATTTGCAGCAGTATCACAAAGCGAAGATGGTAAGGTTGTGATTGAAGGTTCTTTTAAGAATCCTGATCCTGAGTTTATAGGTACATTTGGTATGCCAAACTTAAACAAACTCAAAACAATTTTAGGGTTCGATGAGTATGATGAAAACGCAAAAATAAGCACAAAACGTGATAACGATATAGCAAAAGCAATTCACTTTGAAAACAAAAGTGGCGACTTTGTAAACGATTATCGATTGATGGCAGAGTCAATTGTTAAAGAAAAAGTTAGCACTGTAATCTTCAAAGGAACAACTTGGAATATAGAATTTAATCCTACTGTTGAAGGCATAGGTCGTCTTAAAAAACAAGCACAAGCTCATAGCGGTGAAGATAAATTTAAACTTAAACTTGAAAATAATGATTTAAAAATTCATTTTGGTGATCCTGCAACACATAGTGGCAGCTTTGTATTTTATCCAAATGTTTCTGGATCTTTGTCAAATGTATTGCACTTTCCGGTCAATTTAGTAATTCAAGTTTTAAGTATGGCAGGCGATAAAACAATGCGTGTTTCTGAGAGAGGTATCCTTGAGATTACTATTGACAGTGGTATCGCAACTTATCGCTATCTAATTCCAGCACATACAAAATAATACTTAATGGAAAAAGATAATCTAACATCTAAACATAATCCTGATTGGGCACTGTTCTTACCTGCACTCAGTACATTTTATATTACTGGATTGGGTAAGCAACGTAAGGGGGAAAACTATTTTCCATCTGAACGTATACCACAAGGCATTCCCGATCTTGAAGCACTTAACTTTTTAAACAGTCAACAAGCATTGTTCCCATACAAGTGGGCATTGTATAGTGCAGGTCATGCTGAACTTGATCCTAAAAAACAGGGTAATGGTGAAAGCATTGTACATGAACGTGAGAGTGGTACTTTCTTGTTAGGTGACTCAGGTGGTTTTCAAATTTTAAAATGTCAATGGCCTGCTGATTGGAAGGATCCTAATTGCCCACGTGCGATGAAAAAACGTCAGCAAGTGTTATCATGGATGGATACATATATGGACTATGGTATGGTTCTTGACATTCCATCACAATCATTGACTACATTTCATTTACAAGATCCAAAAACACTTAAAAAAGATAAAGAAGGAAATCCTATTCCAGGTAGTGGCATATCATGGCATGGTATTGAAACAATTGAAGATGCTATTACTGCCACACATATCAATAACAAATATTTTATTGAGAACAGAAGTGGTAAATGCAAATTCTTAAATGTATTGCAAGGTCGTAATCATACACAAAGCGATGAATGGTATCAGGAGATGAAGGATTATTGCGATCCAAAGAAATATCCTGATAATTATTTCAATGGTTGGGCATTTGGAGGTCAGACAAAAATTGATATCAGTCTTTTTCTTAAACGTTTGGTACATATTATCCATGATGATTTACTCCAAACTGGAGTTCACGATTGGATTCATTGCCTTGGCACATCTATATTAGAATGGTCACTTATTTTCAGTGATACACAAAGAGCATTACGTAAACATGTAAATCCAAATGTAACAATTAGTTTTGATTGTGCAAGTCCGTTCTTCAGTGCTGCAAAAGGTTTAGCATATTTCAATAATACATTTGAACATAATGGCAAATGGTCATATCAAATGGAAAAGACAGCAGAAAATAAAAACTATTCCAATGATACAAGAAAATTTAGTGACGGCGTTTTGGCTGATGGTATCCATAAAGTATTTACTGATAGTCCTATAACTGCTAGAATGACAATGAGTGACTTATGCTATAGAGGTGTTGGATTCATAGGTCAACATAACAAAGAAACTAAAACAAGTTGGGACACATTAAGTTATACATTAATTCAAAGTCATAATGTATATCAACATATGGTTGCAGTACAAGAAGCTAACAGAAAATATGATACAGGTATTGTACCAAAAATGATTATGCATGAGAAGTTTGACCGTGTACTTTACAAAGATATTGTTGATGAAATTATTGGCTGTAAAGATAGACAAACAGCGTTAAACAAAATTGAAGAATACAATTGGTTCTGGGATCAATTTAAAAGTGGTAGTCAAGGGTTTAGTGGTAAAAAAACAACTAACGCTATGACTGTGTATAATGATTTGTTTATAGAAGTTAAAAATGAAATTAGTACTATCACTGAAACTGATAGATGATTTTTGATAGGAGTTTTGTATGTATAAGGCTAAGATAATCCATTTGGAAGAAATGCATAGAGTTCTAAACAAACAGATTGATGATATGGAACGTGATCATCCTCATGTTGAAGTTGAAAAATTGACTGAGATGAAAAAACGTAAATTGCAAATTAAAGATGAAATAAGCCGTCTAAACAAATTGCAATGGGAACATGAGCATGAACATTTAGACTATGGAGATGATAGATGATTCAAAGTGAAAGAGAAAAAATTGAAAGGGTAATGAATGAGGCACCTAGACAAATATGGGTTACTTTTCAAAAAGAGGGCATACACAAATATCCTGCAGCACTTGAAAATCCTTTGCTACAAGATGTTAGCTTTCTCGGCTATCCTCATAGGCATATCTTTCATTTTAGGGTGTCAATCGAGGTATATCACAATGACCGTGATATCGAATTCATCCAATTCAAGCGATGGTTGGAATCATTGTATTCAGGGCAAGAGAATTGTTTGCGATTGGAGTACAAGTCATGCGAAATGATGGCAGATGAACTATATTTAAGAATTGCAGATCGGTATCCAAACCGAAATGTAGTAATCAATGTATCCGAAGATAATGAAAACGGCTGCGAGATACATTATAATTTAACTAAACCGTATCAACAACTTTCAATTTAAAGGAAACAAAAATGGGTAAACCAGCAATTCAATCTAATCCTAAAGTTCAACAAATTTTTGATGATCTAGAAAAATATCTAGATTTCTGTGTTGAGTATGGGTATGTATACGATGAAGCGCATTTGTATGACATGAAGCAATTTGCATATCGCCAACATACAAAACAACTTGCAGGTAAACAACCAAAAAATAATTGGCTTGATAACGCTAAACCATAAAATTATGAACTTAATTCTTAATTTTATAAAAAGTCATATTCCTCAAATGGAAATGGCTGGAGTAATAATGCGAATCTTTTGTTTTACATTAGTGTCGTGGTTAGGCCCAGCTAGTCCATTTATGCTTGTTTGGGTAGTTAACACACTAGATGCTATACTGTTAACATACTGCGCAACTTTGAAGAAAGATAAAGCATACACATTGTTAAATGGTTTTTGGATACTAGTAGGTATTGTAGGTATCTTAAGAGCAGGTGGTTGGTTATAAGGACAAACAATGAGAAAATTATATTATATGGGATTAGAACCATATAAGGCAAGATATACGTTACAATTGCAAGAATGGAATCGTAGTGTATTTGAAAAACGTAAAATTGACTATGTTATAGTGCCAGGTGACACACTAAGTAATGACAAAGCAATTGTAACTGGTCAAGTACTTGATGCACACGGTCGCACATACTACGGTATGAGCCAAATGATGAATCTTGTAAAAATGATGAAGGCAGGGGAAATAAATCATGCAGATGTTGTATACTTTGAGGACATGTTTCAACCAGGTATCGAAAGCTTACCTTATATTCTCAATCAAATTGATCCTATTAACCGTCCTCGCATTGCCGTTCGCTGTCTTGCACAAACTATTGATCCCGATGATTTCGTTCACGTATGGGGTATGCAAGAATGGATGGGCCACTATGAAAAGATGGTTGATTCGTTCGCAGACATAATTCTTGCAACCAATGAAGAAATGGTTGCACATATGAAGATTGCTGGTTGGAAGGGGAAAATTTACAATATCAGTGGTCTTGCATTTGGTAAGGATGAAGTTCGTAGTAGAGTGAGTGAATTAAAACCATTTCATCAAAGAAAACTACGTGTTTGTTTTTCAGCACGTTGGGATCAAGAAAAGCAACCTGACTTTTATATGGATTTGATTGAAGAATTTCATAGAAGAAGTAAAATGGCATATTGGGAAGGATATGAACAACATGAGATTGAGTTTGCTGTGTTTAGTGGTAGCAAACTAAAATCAAACAATAGTAGTTATATGGAAAGAACTAAACGCCTTGTAGATGAAGGTAAATTAAAAATATATGAGGATCTAGAGAAAAATGATTATTATGCTCTGCTTGCTGATAGTCGTGTGCTGTTTAATTGCGCCCTTCAAGATTGGGTTTCCAACACAGTCAGTGAAGCAGATACTCTGGGTTGCAATGTTCTATATCCTGCTTATAGGTCTTTCCCTGAGACTTTTGCGAATGACCATGAACGACTTTACATTCCTTGGTCAATAAACGATGCATTAACAAAATTATTTAAGCTGTTGAAACACCCACATATTAATATGGGAAAAATAAGTGACTATAATGACAAGACGATTGATCATATCTGTGATATAATCACTGGACAAGGTGAACAGTATCTAAGAATGAGTACTGATTATCGCAAGCATGTAAGTGAAACTAAATTTTAAGGAGAAGTTATGAGAGAACAGATGATTGAAACACTTAGAGTGTATTTTTCAGCAAATGTTATGAAGCATAAAATGAACATAGAAATTATGTTAAAAAAGCCAATGGGTATTCATGATCATACTGATTGGATGTCAGCAGTAGAACAAGAAATCGCTATCATTGCTGAGTATGAAGATAAACTTGAAGTATTAAATAAACATTTTTCCTAAATGAAAAAAGTTTTAATAACTGGTGCGCATGGATTTATAGGTAGCCATACTGCTAAATTATTTAAGCAGCATGGCTACTATGTTATTGGATTAGATAATCATTATACACTTGAACACTGTGAAAAAAATGTATTAAAATATTTGGATTCATGCTATATGCAGGACTACGAAGATAATTTGTATTATCTTGCAGGTAAAAATAATGTAGATGCAGTGGTTCACTGTGCAGGTAAATCATTAGTTGGACCTAGTGTCAAAGATCCATTTACATATTATTATAACAATGTTAAAAAACTTAATAATACGCTTTATGGTTTAAAAGATGCATATCCTGATTGGGAAGGTAGTTTTATTTTTTCTAGCAGTGCAGCAATATATGGAAACAATAATATCGTTCCTATATCTGAATCAGATAATAAAGAACCAGTAAGCCCATATGGTTGGAGTAAGTTAATGGGTGAACAAATTATTAAAGATTTTTGTATCGCATATGGTATGAAAGCGATTGCATTACGATACTTTAATGCGACTGGGTGTGATTTAGACGGTGAGTTGGGTAATAGAAAAGATGACACACATATCGTTCCTAGAGTAGCAACAGCAGCATTGTCTGGCAAACCGTTTCTGTTAAACGGAAATGATTACGATACCGAAGATGGTACTTGTGTACGAGATTATTTACATGTTATGGATATTGCCAAAGCACATTTGATGGCTGTAGAACTCAGCGACCAATTTGAGGATGGTGATTTTGAAGCATATAATTTAGGCACTGGTCGAGGATATAGTAATTTGGAAATTATTCATTCCTTTGTAGAACATAACAAAGTACCGGTACATATATCGTATAGTGATAGGCAACAAGGTGATCCTAGTGAACTTATTGCTAATCCATTAAAATTCATAGAAGATACAGGTTGGATGCCTGAACATAGTGATTTGAAAACAATTGTTACCAGTACATATGATTATATGAAAAAAACATTTTATAATAACTGAGATAAATAAACATGCAACACAAAGGTTGCAAACTTCAAAAATTTAATCCGTGTAAGGAAGGAAATCAAAATGTCATACAACAAAACAAAAACTGATCCAGAACTGGGTCAAAAAGTTCACGAATACTTAGTTAAAATGGGAGTTGAAACTCCTATGAAACCTAATAATTGGGAACGAAAACAAAAAATCGAAGCTATAGAAGGTTACTTTCATCAGATTATGAAGACCTTAGGGTTGGACATGAGCGATGATAGTCTTATTGAAACTCCTACAAGAGTTGCAAAGATGTACGTCAACGAAATCTTTTGGGGACTTGATTACGATGCATTTCCTAAGTGTACAACAGTTGACAATAAAATGAAATACAACGAAATGGTTGTAGAGCGTAATGTCAATGTACAAAGTAATTGTGAACATCACTTTGTAGTCATCGATGGTCTTGCTACTGTTGCGTATGTACCTAAACAGAAAGTATTAGGGTTAAGTAAAATCAATCGTATCGTTGAGTACTTCAGCAAACGCCCACAAATACAAGAAAGATTGACTGAACAAATTTTTCACGCACTTTGTTTTATACTTGAAACAGAAGATGTTGCTGTTATGATTGACGCACAACATTATTGCGTTAAGAGTAGAGGCGTAGAAGATACAGGTAGTTCTACAGTTACAGTTCGTCTCGGTGGTGGGTTCAAATCTGATCCAGCTGCTAGAAATGAATTCTTAAGTATTGCAAGGATGGGTAAATCATGACTATATTAATTACCATATTAACATTTGTAGTATTTTGCGGTATAATATATTTGTTTATGAATTTACCTGGTTGCACAGGCAATTGTATGCAAGGTAGACAAGAATGTGATTGCCCTTTAAGGAAAGATAAAGATGATTTTCGACAAGATAAAAGACCTTAAAACAAAAGGTATAAAAATAGGAATAACGTTCAGTACATTTGATTTGTTACATGCAGGTCACGTTGCAATGTTAGCTGAAGCAAAAAATCACTGTGATTATTTAATTGCAGGATTACAAACAGATCCAACTATTGATAGGCCAGAAACAAAAAACAAACCAGTTCAAAGTATTGTTGAAAGACAAATACAATTAGCATCATGTAGATATGTTGATGAAGTAGTTGTGTATCAAACTGAACAAGATTTGGTAGATATTCTTTTGACATTGCCCATAGATGTGCGTATACTAGGCGTTGAATATGCAACTAAAGGATTCAGTGGTGATGAAGCTTGTCGTAAAAAAGGTATTGAACTAGTTTTTAACAGTCGTGACCATAGTTTTAGTTCTAGTAACTTGCGTAAGCGTGTTGCAGAAGCACATGAACAAAAACAAAAATGGTAAATAATGAAGTTAAAGCCCTGCCCATTTTGCGGTAATGACTTAAATCAACAAGATTTTTGGCATGAAACAGTTTACCCATATAATAGACAAAAAACTATTTGGTCAATAAACTGTGCTGAAGAAGTGGGAGGGTGTTCTGCACAAATGTTTGCGGATACAGTAGAAGAAGTAATAAATAAATGGAACAAAAGACAGCGGTCTTAGACATTCACCCCGCTATAGAAATTCTGCATGTCTTGCTAATAAAGGAGACATATGTACTTAAGCGAAGTTTACCCATCAAGAACTTACAAATATGTAAGCACAAAAGAATACCATGATAGTTTTCCCTGCGCATATCGTCAATGGCGTGCAGATAGTCATTGTAATCTAATACATGGTTATAGTTTTTCAATGAAGTTTTATTTTGGCACTGATCACCTAGATGTTCGTAATTGGGCAGCAGACTATGGTGGTCTAAAAGAATTAAAGTCAATACTAGAGGATCAATTTGATCATACACTATTAGTAGCAGAAGATGACCCAGAATTACAAACATTTAAGTTACTACAAGAAAAGAAGTTGGCTAAATTAACCATATTACCACGTTTAGGGTGTGAGGGTCTAGCCGATATGCTTTACAAATACGTCAATGGCGTGTATATTCCTGATATGTGGGGCTCAGGAGAAGCAAATAGACTTTGGTGTTATCGTGTAGAGGTTCGTGAAACGCAAAGCAATATGGCTTACAGAGAAGGTCATCGTGAATGGAATGAGGATTTACTATGAATGATTTAGTAAAAGATTTGCTTAAACAATCTACGTATGAAATATTAGGTGTGCCACAAGTTGATCAAAAACAATTTGCGGAATTGATTATTCGTGAGTGTATAAGTGTATGTGAAAATCAGTCAGGTATACAAAGCACAGCATACCGTTGCAATTTAGTAGAACACGATACTAGCTCTACAGCAGATGTATGTGCTAATATGATTAAACAACATTTTGGAGTTGAAGAATGAAAACATTTGATACATTTGAACAAGTAGAAGGTATGGATGGTTGTATGAAAAGACCAATCGTAGTTCATGCTACACAAGTCAATGAGGAATTTAGAGTAAACACATTAGAAGGTAACTACAAACAAGGTAAGCCTGGTGATTATCTAATGCGTGGTGTAGACGGTGAACTCTATATTTGTGACAAAGAAATTTTTGAAAAGACTTATGATTGGGTATAACTCATGAATACAAAAATTCAAGAAGTTGCCGACAAGGCAAAAGAATCAGTGCCCAAAGGTATTCTTAGCGTAGAAGATTGGATAGATCAATACAATCTAATCTTTGCTGAATTAATCATAAAAGAATGTGCTGATTGCTGTGGCAGTCAAGCAGACAAAAAGAATATTCGAAAAAGATTTGGACTACCTGTTGAAAGTAATATTAAGTATCCTGGTGTTGATCCAAGTACCAGCATAGAATCACAATACAACCGTGAGTATAATATACCAAAAACATGAACTATAAAACCGAAGAAGCATTAGGTATACTACAAGAAGAATGTGCTGAAGTTATTGTAGAAGTCAGTAAAATTCGTCGTTTTGGATTAGAAACAGCACACTATAAATCAGACATGAACCACACTCACAGAGCAATGTTAGAAATGGAAATAGGTGATGTACTAGCATTAGTAGATATTCTGTTAGAACAAGGTATATTAGATCAGGATAGGCTTGATCTATATAAACAACAGAAAAAAGATAAACTTAAATTATGGTCAAAAATTTATGAATAAAATTAAAGTAGCAGAATTATTTTATAGTATTCAGGGTGAAGGTAGATTTATGGGTGTCCCCTCAGTCTTTCTTAGGACGTATGGTTGTAACTTTAAATGCGCTGGCTTTGGCATGCCTAAGGGTCAATGTTCTTCTGAAGCAGATAAAATTGCGGGACGTATTAGTGAATTTAAATTCTATCACGAATTACCATTAGTAAGTACAGGGTGTGATAGCTACGCTAGCTGGCATCCAGCATTCAAAGATTTAAGCCAAACATATGATATTGACACGATTGCTGAATCTATTATTGGTCTATTACCTGACAATAAATGGCGTGACATACATTTGGTTATAACCGGTGGCGAACCGTTATTAGGTTGGCAAAAAAGTTATCCCGATCTGTTAAGTCATGATAAACTTAAAAAGCTCAAAGATATTACTTTTGAAACTAACGGCACACAAAGTTTACAAAAAGACTTTAGAAAATACTTAGAGAAGTGGACTCACAAACACGGTTATCATAATCTTACGTTTAGTGTAAGTCCTAAACTAAGTGTAAGCGGGGAGAAACATGAAGATGCAATTCGACCTGACGTTGTGCGTGAGTATGAAGATTTGGGTCACACTTATTTAAAATTTGTTGTAGCATCAAAAGACGATGTTGATGAGGCATTAGAGGTTATTGATTTATACAAGAAAGAAGGATTTGATGGTCATGCATATTTAATGCCCGTAGGTGGTGTTGAAAGCGTGTATACATTAAACAACAGAACTGTCGCAGAACTTGCAATGAAACATGGTTTGCGTTATAGTGATAGATTGCAAGTACCACTTTTTAAAAATGAATGGGGAACATGATAGGACCAGATACAAAATACACATGGGATCCATATGCATATTTTGCTGACAACGCTGTATGGAGTTGGCAGTTTGCATGGTTACCTCATCGTTGCGAATTATCAAACAAACTTATTTGGTTAAAATATGCATACAGGGGTGAAGCAATAATTAATGATTACCCAGAACCA
>Ga0315904_10006457_pt1 | contig 16037 bp, 16 predicted proteins | sample LakEriMetagenome_6_FD_203529 | JGI IMG/M metagenome (GOLD analysis project Ga0315904, IMG submission 203529) | Freshwater fungal communities from buoy surface, Lake Erie, Ohio, United States - Buoy 12 MA120 | ecosystem: Environmental > Aquatic > Freshwater > Lake | place: USA: Lake Erie, Ohio... | reverse complement strand
AGCAGCGGCGGTCATGGCAAGGAGAGCGAGGATGGTTTTCATGGTTCAAATGGGCGTGGTTTAGAGATCAACGGTCTGGCCTTGTTTCGCGACTTCGACTTTCGGACCGGGGAAGGCCATTTCGAGGCCGGCTTTGAGCGCATCGGAGCGTGTCGGCTCGCCATGGACGAGGAAGACGCGTTTTTTTGGTCCATCGACGTGGGAAAACCACTCCAGCAGCTCATCGTGGTCGGCGTGGCCGGAGAAAGCGTCCAGCGTTTCGACATCAGCGTTCACCGCGAACTCCTCGCCGAAGATGTTCACGTGTTTGTGGCCCTGGCGCAGCTTCCAGCCGAGCGTGTTCTCCGCGCAGTAGCCCACGAAGAGCACGATGTTCTTCGAATTGGTGATGTTGTTGCGCAGGTGGTGCAAAATGCGGCCGCTTTCGGCCATGCCGCTGGCGCTGATGATCACCGCGGCACCTTTGAGTTTGTTGAGCTTTTTGGACTCATCGACCGTGCGCACGAGGCGCAGGCCTTCGAAGCCAAACGGGTCGTCACGCATGAAAACCGCGTCCCGCACCTCCGGACGCAGGTCATCGATGTGCAGGCGGAAGATTTCCGTCGCCCGCACGGCCAGCGGACTGTCCACAAAGGTCGGGATTGCGGCGATACGGCCTTCATGCAGCAAGCGATCGAGGCAGCAGAGCATCTGCTGCGTGCGCTCCACGGCGAAGGCCGGGATGATGAGCCGTCCCTTCTGCTGCTGCGTGCGCCGGATGATGTGCGCGAGATGCTCGTCCGCCTCGGTGCTCAGCTCATGCTTCCGACCGCCGTAGGTGCTCTCCATGATGACGTAGTCGATGCCCTCGCTGGCCTCGGCGTTATTGAGGAGGTCGTTGCCGGGGCGTCCGATGTCGCCGGAGAAAAGCACGCGCGTTTGTTTGCCGCCCGCGTTGCGGTCCGTGATGTCGAGAATGACCTGCGCGCTGCCCAGCACGTGTCCCGCATCAATGAAAGTGACCTTCACACCATCCGCCACGATCTGCGGGCGGTGATACGACGCGGTGACGAACTGCCGCATGCATTTTTCCGCGTCCACGACGGTGTAGCTGGGCTCCAGCTCGGGCGTGCCTTCCTTGCGCTTCTTGTTCAGCCACACGATGTCGCTTTCGTGAATCTTCGCCGCGTCCGGCAGCATGATGCTGCACAAATCGCGCGTGGCAGGAGTGCAGTGGATGTTTCCGGTGAAGCCCAGTTTTGAGAGATGCGGCAGCGCGCCGCAGTGATCGATGTGCGCGTGGCTGAGCACCACGCAGTCGATGGACCTCGGATCAAAGGGAAAGGTCTTGTTCCGCTCCATCGATTCGCTGCGCCGGCCCTGGAAGAGCCCGCAATCGAGCAGGATGCGCTGGCCGTTGACCTCGAGAAGATGCTTCGATCCGGTGGTGGTGCCCGCGGCACCGCAAAAGGTGATTTTCATGGCTGGAGTGCTCGGAACAACGGTGGCGGCACCGAATGCGCAAGCTCGAAGAATTCGACCCCAACGGAGCCATCCGTCGCGGATGTTTTTCCTGGCAGAAAGATCAAAATGGCCGGACAATACCCACGTAGATCATTCTACCATACTTTATGAACAAGCTCTTGAGCCTTGTAGTTTTAATCGGCGTATTCGCCTTTGGGTTTGGACGTGATCGTAATGCTAAACCCAAGATGAGTGCCTTGCTCCACTGGGATGGCGGACACAGAATCGAGGACGTGGTGCTGAGGTTCAACGATCGGTTTCTAGGCCGTGGAGAGATGGGTTTTAACGCCTTGTTGGCCGAAATGGAGCAACTAAATCAACAAACTCGCATGAAAGTGCGGTATCCTGCGGAACTGTGGAACCCGACACTCTCTGGGTATTCAGTTTGGGATCCCATGCCTTTTTGGGATCGCGATGACTTGCGAAAGAAGTTTAGCGGTATGCTCGCGAACAAGCACATACGGCTCACTGAGGAGCCTTATTGATCAGACACCCCGTGGACGAAACGGTTTGGATGCACAGTGCATAGTTCCAATCTCCATTCTCCAATCATCATTTTTCAATTCTTCGACCTCTCATCAGCTCCAGCGGTCTCAAAGGCCGCTCGATATTGAAGATTGAAAAATCGAAATTGGAGATTGGAAAATGACGGCGCTACGCCGCTTTCCGTTCCGGCATTCTCTTGCGCAGCAGGGGGCTGCGTTCGCCTTTGACGACGCCTTCGTTGATCGTGACGCTGCGCACATCCATGCGGCTGGGCACGTCGAACATGACATCGAGCATGATGCGCTCAAAAATGCTGCGGAGGCCGCGTGCGCCGGTGCCGCGGGACACGGCTTCCTTCGCCATGGCCAGCATGGCGTCCTTGGTGATGCTGAGCTCCACGCCGTCCATGTCGAGCAGCTTGGAGAACTGCTTGGTGAGCGCGTTTTTCGGCTCCGTGAGCACGCGGACGAGCTCCGCCTCCGTGAGCGCCTCGATTTGGCACACGACGGGCAGGCGGCCAATGAATTCCGGGATCATGCCGTAGCCGAGCAGGTCCTGCGGCTCGATATCGAGGTTCTTTTTGCCGGTGACGGCCTCCTGAGCGGTGTCGATGGCGCTGAAGCCCATCGTTTTCGCGCCGCGACGGCGCTGGATCATTTTGTCGAGGCCGACAAAGGCACCGCCGCAGATGAAGAGGATGTTTTCCGTGTTCACCTGGATGTACTCCTGCTGCGGATGCTTGCGCCCGCCCTGCGGCGGCACGTTGCAGACAGTGCCCTCGATGATCTTGAGCAGGGCCTGCTGCACACCTTCACCGGAGACGTCGCGCGTGATGCTGACGTTTTCCGTCTTGCGGCCGATCTTGTCGATCTCATCGATGTAAACGATGCCGACCTCGGCGCGGGCGACATCGTAATCCGCGGCCTGAAGGAGGCGCAGGATGATGTTCTCAACGTCTTCGCCGACGTAGCCGGCCTCGGTGAGCGTGGTGGCGTCCGCAATGCTGAAGGGGACGTTCAGAATGCGTGCGAGGGTTTTGGCGAGGAGTGTTTTGCCGCAACCGGTGGGGCCGATGAGCAGGACGTTGCTCTTTTCGAGCTCCACATCGCCCGGAGAGAGCGTGGCGGCGATTTTGCCGCCGCTTTTCGCTCCGCCGTTTTTAGCGGCGAGCTGCTGGGCGTGGAGGATGCGCTTGTAATGATTGTGCACGGCCACGCTGAGCACTTTTTTGGCCTGTGGCTGGCCGATGACGTGCTGGTCGAGCAGCGCCATGATATCCGCCGGGCGGGGGACGAGCAGGCCGGGCGAGCCCGCCTCTCCTTCCTTGCTGTTTTCCCGGTCGAGGATGTTTTTGCAGACGTTGATGCAGTTGTCGCAGATGTACACGCCGGGGCCCGCGATGAGTTTGCGCACCTCCGCATGGCTTTTGCCGCAGAAGGAGCAGAGGGTGACGTTGGAGCCGCGTGCCATGGGTTTTTGGAGGGTGGCAAACCATCGCACGCGCGAGGATGGCGCGTCAAGGCATGCCTTGGCATTCTACGAGCCGGATGCGGCCCTTTTCATCTTCCTGATAGCGAGCGGCGAGCGTGCGCGAGGCTCTCGGAGCCTCCGTGAGGACGAATCGCTGCTCCATGGCGAGTTCATCGAGCTTTTCGGCCTCCACAGGCTGCGAGGCACCGGTTTCGTCGATGAGCGAAAAGTGCGATGAATCGTGTTTGCGGGAAAAATCACCCCAGTGCGCGATTCCGAGGCCGGAAATGACCGCTCCATGCGGAACGGCCTCCGGAGACAAAAACCAAGCGCGGGGCACGAGACGGCGCAGGGCGTCAAAATGCGCGCTGCGCAGTTCCAGCGCCCAAAAAGCTCGCAGGGCAGGGAGGTGCAGGAGCGCACGCTCGCGCGCCTGGGCGGCGAGGCCGCCGCCGAGCCAGCGGAGGCCGTTTTCGGTTTCACCAAAGTGCAGCGTGTCATCTTCCGCCGCTGAAAAAGGCTCCGCGGGCATCCAGGTGGTGAAAAAGGGCGGCAGGCGGTTTTTGGCGAGCTTTCCCGCGAGCACGCGCCGGGCCTGCAGCCACCGGTGGGACTGGTAGCCGGCGGATTCGAGCGCGGGATGAAGCGCAGAAATGGTGTCCGCTTTTGCGTGCATGTGCGGTATGGTTTCCGCTCTCCCATTCCAGATGTCAAAAACACGTCCTGAACTTTTTCCTCCCGATTTTCGCAACGATCCGCCCGCGGAGAGGTCTGTGAGGGCCATGCTTTTCCCGAACCGCTCCCGTTATTCGCTCCGTTCCGCCTTCAGTGTGGTGGAGGCTTTGATCGTCGTGGCGGTCATCGGTGTGCTGGTGGGCATCGTGGTGTTTACGTTGCCGGGGACGCGTGAGGATGCGTTGCGCGCGGTGCGTCAGCGCAATGCTCAGGAGATCGTATCGCTCTCCGTGGCGGCGCGCACGGCGGGCGCGGAGTTCGTGGAGCCGGGTGACAAGGCGACCTCGGTTTCCCGCCTGATCGACGGCGCGACGAGCCACGAGGGCACGTTCAAGGATGTGAAGTTCAGCCTTTCGAACATCGACAAGTCTTTGCTGATGGAATCGCTGCCTTACATCGGCCTGAAGGGCAATGAACTGGTGTATGACGGCTCTGGCGGCCAGTGATGCACGTTCACCTCACGGGATGCTGCCATCGATGACCGGAAAGGCAGTCATGCGTGCGGCGGCCTCGGGATCTTTGACTGCGGACTCGTCCGGGAAGAGCACGACGATGTCGCGCACGGGGCCTGCCTGACCACTTTGCTCCCGCAGGAGCCAGCGCTGCACAAATTTGGCGACGCTGCGGCGGCAGGAGTCGCGCACGCCGGGAAGCTGGCTGCCTGCGCCGGCGCGTTTTTCGAGCGCAGGCGTGAGGTCTTTTTCGAGCTGGGCGAGGTTTTCAGAGGCGTTGAAGCGCAGCCAGCCGGCCTCGGTTTTCTTTTCCATGCCTTCGGTGCGGATGGCGGGCGGTAGCGTCGGCCGGATGGGCGGCGCGATGACGATGCAGCGTCCGTCCGTCACGGTGAGCTTCCAAGGATCGGAGAGCTTCAGGTGATAACGATACACGACGGGCACACGGATCTCGCTCTCGGTGGTGCCGAGGTAGATGAGATTGTCGAAAAGGGTCTTTGTGTCGGCTTTGGTGACGCTCTCGCTGGTTTCCATGCTGGCGAGGGTGAGTTCATCGCCGTCGGTGGAGCGGATCTGCGTGATTTCGGAGAGGAAGGTGTGCTCGATGCGCTGGCTGGAGAGTTTGCCCGCGAGCCAGTCGAGGCCGTGCTTCGCGAAATCATAGCCGGTGTCGATGAGACGCCACACCAGCAGGCCGGCGAGGGTGATGAGCACGAGAAGAGTGATGCAGCCCCATTTCAGGCAGCCGCCGCGGCGTGCGGGCGGTGGAGGTGCGGAGGCGGGATCAGGTTCGCTCATGGGAAAATCTACCGCGTCGTTTTGCGCGCCGCCAAGCGGGAATTTCGGATTCCGTGGTTGACGATGGTGCGTGTTCTCAGTCAGAGTCCTAGCCTCTCATGAAAATGATTCCGCATCTCCGCCCGTTGCTGCTGGCCTGCCTTGCAGCGTTTTCCACGATCCAAGCGCAGCAGCCCGCCGGCACCCAGGCAGAGCCCACTCCTGAGCAACAGGCTGCGGAGCTCAAGAAGCTAAATGAAATGGTGGAGTCCTTTGGCTGGACTCGCCAGGGCAAGGGAAACATCGGCGGCATGGCTGAGATCGCGATCCCGCAGGGCTATCGTTTCACGGATGGCAAGGGCGCGAAGAAAATGCTCGAGTTTTACGGCAATCCGCCTTCCGACCGCTATCTCGGCATGCTGGCGACGGAAAACTTCCAGGAGCACAGCATCATCTTCGAATTCGACGACATCGGCTACGTGAAGGACGACGAAAAGAACGATCTGGATGCCGATGAGCTCCTCAGCACGATGAGGGAAAGCCAGGAGGCTGCGAATGAGCAGCGCAAAAAGATGGGTCTCGACGAACTGGAGATCATGGGCTGGGCCGTACCGCCGCGCTTCAATGATCAGACGAAAAACTTGGAGTGGGCCATCATTCTGAAATCGAAGGGGGACGGCTCCACCAACATCAATCACAACACGCGTCTCCTCGGTCGCAAAGGCGTGATGGAAGTGACGCTGATGTGCTCGCCGGAGGAACTGCAGGGCCTGCTGCCGGGCTACCAGAAGATTCTGGAAGGCTTTTCCTACATCCAGGGCGAGCGCTACGCCGAATACCAGAGCGGTGACAAGATTGCGGAATACGGCCTGACCGCGCTCGTCGCTGGTGGCGGTGCTTACGCTTTGGCGAAATCGGGTCTGCTGGGCAAACTGGGCTTGTTCTTCGCGAAGCTCGGCAAGGCGGCGATCCTGCTCGTCGTCGGTGTGTTGGTGGCGATCAAAAAACTCTTCTCGAAGCTCTTCGGCTTCCGCCAGAGTGAGTAATCCGCGCTCATGACCGACGGCCAGACGCTCTACGCGGTCTTTGCCGCCTTCTATTTTGTCGAATGCCTGCGGCTCGTCCATGCACATGCATGGGTGGCCGCGGGTGACAAAGGCTGGCGCTGGCGTCTGCGTCGCGGGGAGGGCAGGCTGGTGATCTCCGGTGGCTCTCCGCAGTTTCTGAGCCTGCTACCGCCGCTGCGCGCGCATGTGCAGACGCTGCCGTGGCTTTTCCTGCCGGATGAGCAGGGGCTGCGCGTGGCGAACACAGATGGCGAGGAGGTGTTGCTGCCCTGGGAGGCGGTGAAGCCTTCCTGCGAGGGTGGTTTGCTCAAACCGGGAGGCGCGCTCATGCTGCGGATGCCTACGGCGGAAAGTGCGGCGTATTGGGAGCAGATCTTGAAGGATTGGCGCGATTTGCCGCCGGAGAAACGCCGCGCGGCCTTTCTCAAGCAAGCGCGGGCCTCGCTGGACACGGAGCATGCGCGCCGCGTCGCGGAGCAGGCCGCGGACCGCACGAAGTGGCTGCGCATGCTGGGCGAACTGGTCTTCATGTGGACGTTTGGGGTGTTTCCAGTCACTTACTATCTGCATGGCGAAAACCGCGTGACCCTGATCACGCTGGCGGTGCTGCCGTTGCTCACGTTGGTGCAGGCCTGGCTTTTTCTCCGCACGGTGAAACGTCATCGTCTGCCGGTGAAGAAGCGCTGGTGGAAGGCGTTCGCGTTTGCCACGCTGCCCCATCACGCGATCCGTGCCGCGGACTTGGTTTCGCTCACGCATGAGCATCTGCCGCACCCGCTGGCGTTGCGGGGATTGCTATCCGAGGAGGATTACGTCACGCTGGCTCGGCAGATGTGGCGCGAAGCGCGCTACCGGCCGGGCTGGAGCCGGAGTGAATCGCTCTCGCCAGAGGCAGAGGCGCTCCAACGGCATTTCCGGGATGAAAAGCTCACCGAGGCGGATTTTGACCCCGAACCCCAACTCGCGCCGGATGCGGCTGCGTGGTGCCCTTGCTGCCATGCGCCGTTTTTGAAGACGGAAGTGCCCTGCAGCGACTGTGGAGGCGTGGAACTGCGTCTGGTGAAGAAACCGGAAGGCAGTGCAGCGGCCTAAGAATACTTCACGTCCTTGCGCGGCTCCATTTCGAAGGCCGTGGTCTCCTGCTCGGCGATGTGGGGCTTCAGCACTTCTTCGCGGAATTTGATGTAATACGGGTCGTCCTGGCAGATCGCGAGCTTGTCCATGCTCTCCACTTCGATCTGCACAAACCACGGCCATGTATCGGAGGGATTGACGCGCTTCCCGGTCTTCACCGCGAGCACCTCCGGCACGCGCAGCAGCAGAACACGCGTCTGCGACATGAGATGCTCCAGTTTCTCCGCCGTGACCTCCGGCTTGATCTGATAGAGGCTCAGATAGGCGATCATGAGCGTCGGAAACTAGGATTTCCAGTCGAGCACGCCCTTTTTCCAGGCGTAGCCGAAGGCGGCGAGCAGGATGACGGCAAAGCTGAAGGCGACAGCCAGAATCGAAGGTCCGATGGCAGCCACGTAGTCTTTATACACCACCGACCAAGGGTAAAGGAAGACGACCTCGATGTCGAAAAGCACGAAGAGCATCGCGACGATGTAAAACTTCACGCTGAAGCGCGGCTGGCTCTCTCCGACGGGCAGCATGCCACACTCATAGGCGCTGTCCTTGATCTGGGTCCGCTTGGCAGACTTTCCGAGCAAGGCGGAGGCGATCAGGGTGACGACGGCGAAGCCAGCGGCGATGACGACTTGGAGGAGGATGGGGAGGTAGTTTTCCTGCATGGGGGCAGATGGGAAAAACGGCGCGGATGGGTAGCGGGCAGGCCGGGGAGCGTCAACCGGGCTGTTCAAAAACAAACAGGCCGCCCGATCGGGGGCGGCCTGTCTGGCAAAGGGTGTTCAGAAGCTTCGATTTAGCGGCGAGCGGCCAATGCGGCAGCGTTGCGGGCGGCAATCGCGGCCTCATGGGCTTCGCGGAGGCCTTCCAGACCGCGGTAGGTCTTGCCGACCTTGGCGCAGAGGCCACGGCTGACGAGATTCTGCAGCTTTTCGTAGCTGCGGAGGCGGAGCATTTCCTCACCACCGCTGACGGCGTTCTTGAGCTTCAGATTGTCGTAAACGAGGCGGAAAAGCTGGTTGAACTCGTAGGTTTCCTGGCTGGAAAGGACATTGACCAGTTCATCTGTCACATGGTCGGGGACTCGGCGGGAAAAACGTGTCTTGCGAACGGGTGCGGTGGTAGTCGTAGTAGCCATAGGAGCTGTCAGGTTAGCATGAAACGGCAGGTTTGCGACGGATTTGTGATAAGGCGGGGCATTTTGTCCTGCGCCCGATGGGCAAAATGGGAAAAAGCTGACTTGACATGTCAATAACCTGCCGAGCCCGGTATTCAGGGTCAGCGTGGCACTTTCGACCGCGCGGTCACTTCTTCCCGATCTTGTAAAGCGCTCCGGCCGTGCGGATGAACAGCGCGCCGTCCGCCGCGACCGGGGAGGAGGTGATGAGCTCCGGCAGGGTGTTCGTGCCCACCAGCTCAAACTTTTCCCGGCTCGCTTTGATGAGGTAGCACTGGCCCGGGTCGTTGCAGATGAGCAGCTTGTCGCCGAGAACGATCGGGCTGGGCAGGAAGCGGCCCTGGAGACGGTCCTCCCACAGCTCCTTTCCTGTCGCGGCCTCCATCGCGGAGACGATGCCGCCGCGGGTGATCTGGTAATAGACGCCGTCCAGCAGCACCGGGCAGGCCTCGCTGGCGTTGCGCTTGTCGCGGTCAAAGAGCAGGTGGCTTTCGGTGATGTCGCCGGTCATTTTTTCGTCGATGCGGATGCCGAGCGTGTGGGCGCGCTCCGCGCCGGAGTTCAGCAGCAGCACATTGCCGATGCGGAAGGGCGGGATGGCGGCGTTGAAGCCCGTGTGGCGCACCGTCCACAGCTCTTTGCCGGTTTGCACCTCATAACCAAAGGCTGCGCGTGAGCCGATGGACACGAGCACCTTTTTTCCGGCCAGCTCGAGCACGGCGGGCGTGTGGTAGGCCTTGCGCATGTCACCATCGCGCGTGGGCTTTCCTTCCTTGTCCAGATCGCCGTAGTCGGTGGTGCGTGGCGTGGTCCAGAGCGTCTTGCCGTTCGTTTTGTCCAAGGCGGTCACAAATTGCTTGTCGATGCCGTCAAAGGTCAGCACGAGCAGATTTTCATACACGATGGGGGACGAGCCTGGGCCGCGGAAGTGGCGCGCGTTGATGTCCCGGCGTTGCCACACCGTCTTGCCCGTCGCTGGATCGATGCGCGCGGTGCCGTAGGTGCCAAAGTGCACATACAAAGCGTCTGCCTCCAGCACCAGCGAGGGCGCGGCGTAGTTGTTCAGTGGATTGCCCAGCTCCTCCGGTGCAGCGTTTTCAAAAACCAGGATGTGGTGCACCACCTTGCCGCTGTGGCGGTCGATGCCATAGACAAACATCTGCTTCCCGTCCTCCGTTGCCGCGGTGAACCACACGAGGTCGCCCCCGATCACCGGCGTGCTGTGGCCTTTGCCCTCCCAGGGCGTGCGCCAGAGGATGTTTTTGCCGCTCGCGCCGTCCCATTCGAGCGGGATTTTCGCCGCGTCGGCCGCAGGCACCACGCTGTCGCCAGTGGGGCCTTGCTTGGCCGGCCAGAAAACGGGCGTCGTGGCCGCGCCGAGGCTGAAAACGGAGACGAGGGAGAAAAAGAAGATGCGCAGGGACATGAGGGCGGATGGGACGGATGCGGCGCGGTGAATCTTTCGCCGCTTCATGAGTCCTCGCGGATGTCCGGCGTTTCAAACTCGAGGCTGTGGATTTTTTCCGCCTCATTCGGCGTGGTGAGCACCTTGTAGATGCACCACGCGAACAAGACGACGACGGTGCTGACAGAGAGAAGCATGACGAGAAGGCCGGAGGTGGACATGGGGATGAAGAGTGCAGGTTCTCAGTTCAAAGTTCTCAGTTCCCGGTTTTATCCAGGCCCTGCTCAGCGCGTTTGTAGGCCCGCGAGCGCGAGGTGATGAGCGCGAAGAACACAAACACCGCCACCGCCATCGCGATGCTGAGCTGCGCGGGCTGGCTCGAATTCGCGCCGCCGACGAGATCGGTCACATAAGAGGAAACTTCGCCTTTTTTGAAAGTCGTCAGGTCAAAGCCGAAGATTTCCTTCAGCAGCCACATGGCAAAAATGAAAAGCAGGAACGCCGGGCAAACGTAGCGGATGATCGGCCGGAAAAAGCCCGGCACGCGGATGGACGCGCCTTGATGCATCTCTTGAAACCCGCGCTCGATGCCCCAATGCCAGCCAAACACGATGATCTGGATCGTCGCGAGCACGAAAAGCATCAGCGTGCCGATCCAGAAATCGAGCGTGTCGAGCGCTTTGAGCCCGGCGGTGAAGTAAACCACAAAACCCGCGCCAAACGTCGTGATCAGACCCAGCAACGCCACCGACACCTTCCGCCCGACATTGAGCGACTCCTCCAAGAACGCGATTCCCGGCTGCAGCATCGAAATCGAGCTCGTGATCGCCGCGAGGAACAGCATGAAGAAGAACGCGCCGCCAAAAAACGCGCCAAACGGCATCTTCGCAAACACCAGCGGCAAAACAGTGAAGCCCAGCCCAAACGTTCCCTGTCCAGCAACGGATGCGAGGCCCAAAAACGCCACCGCGGCCGGAACGGTGATCAGGCCGCCGAGCGCGACTTCGCAGAATTCGTTCGCACTGCTCGCCGTGAGGCCGCTGAGCACCACATCGTCCTTTTTCGTCAAATAACTCGCATAGACGATGATCACGCCAAAACCGACCGAGAGACTGAAAAAGATCTGTCCAGCCGCGGCGAGCCAAAGCGCCGGATTGCCGAGCTGAGACCACGGAGAGATCGTTTGGATCGTCAAAGCGCCATTGCTGGCAGCGACCTCTTTTTCGGCCTCCGCGATGGCTGCGGCACCGACCACATCGCGCGGCTTGATCGTGGAATCCGGCGCGGTGGACACCACCTGCACTTTCGAGGGGTTCCACATGTAGCCGAGGCCGTTGTACACGTTGTCGTGTGGCTTCGCGGCATCCGGTGCGCCCAGCGTCATCACCCGCGCGAGGATCACCAGCGCCAGCACGATGAGCAGCGGCATGCCGTAGTTGCACATCTTCTCGATCCCACCACTGAGACCGCGATAGATCAGGTAAAAGTTGAAAACGAACACGATCATCAGCCACGGGAGCGCCGCATCCCAGGAAAACACCAGCGAACTACCGTCACCGGCCTGTCCGCTCATCGCTTTGAACATCGCCACCGTCTCATCGGCCGTGGTGAGGTGCACCTGACCCGTCCAGAACTTCACCGCGTAGCCCAGGCACCAGCTTTCGATGAAAACGTAGTACATATAGATCACCACCGGGATGATCACACCGATGATGCCGATGTACTTCGCCCACGGCTTCTGCAAAATGGCCGCAAAGGCCCCTGGACACGAATTGAAGCCGCGTGAGCCCGCGTAGCGCCCCATCGCCCACTCCGCCCAGCCGATCGGCAGCCCGATGATGAGGAAACTGATCGCGTAGGCCAGCATGAAGGCCCCGCCGCCATACTGCGCCGCGAGACCGGGAAACCGCAAAAAGTTCCCCAACCCCACCGCGCTGCCCGCGACGGCCATGATGACGCCAAGACGTGATCCCCAAGCTTCTTTGTTTTGTGACATAAGCGGAAAACTAGCGGAGCCGGGCTTGTTCCTGCAAGCGCGGACTCACTTTCATCTTTTCAAAAGCAGCCGCCGTGCCGTAAATTTCACGTGAATCGCATGAGCACGCCCGACTCCACTCCCACCTCCCGCCCGCTCCGCCAGCCGGGGCTTTTCGTTTACCTTGCCGGTCTCGGCACTTCGGCGTTCGCGCTGTGGATCGTGCATTTGCTCAATGAAAATGGCACAAATGTCATGGGCTGGTATGTGAATGGCATCCTTCCCGTCGGCGCGTTGCTCGTCGGTCTGCTCAGCGGAGTCGGTTACGCGGTCGCCTCGCGTGTTTTGAATGTGAAGCTCAGCCGCGCTTTCGTCTTTGGCATGATCACCACCGCGATCGTTGATTACGCTGCGGCGCAGTATCTCACCTGGCAGCATTTGATGGAGAAATTCCACGCCGACCCCGCGCAGTACACCTTCATCGACTGGTTCCGCGACTCGTGCGAGCAGATGGCCTTCACCAGCAGCCGCTCCGGCTCGGACGAGCCCGGCTCCGCGCTCGGCGTGTGGGGTTACTTCTTCAAATTCCTCGAACTGGCCGGCTACGCGCTCGGCGCGATGCTGCCGTCGCTCGGCGTCTTTGGCATGCCGTATTGCAAAGGCTGCCAGTATTATCTGAAGTCGCATCGCAAAGGCTACCTCAGCTCCGAGGAGCAGTGGGCGGACACGAAAAAGCTCTCCAGCAAAGAGCGCGGCCCCGCGCTGGAGGCCTGCATCCAAAAGCTTGTCGATCGCACCCAGCCCGTCGTCGCGGAGATGGCAGAAACCTCGCTCGCGGCCTGCGAGCGCGCGATTGAGGCGCTCGATCCCGCCGCTGCGAAAGGCTGCACGGCGAATGTGCTCTTCCATTTGAAGAAATGCCCGTCCTGCGAGGCGCACTTCATCGAGCTCACGCTTACGAATTACAAAGTGGACAAGCAGGTCGGCTTTACCTCGCTGCTGAAGCTCGACAAGACCGCCGCGCCCGAGCCCGTGCAGCCTGCCGCGGCCTGAGATCGGGTGTTTGGCTGAAATCGCGCGCAACTTGCGCCCCGGCGCATCGTTTCACGCCGCATCTCAGCCATGAAGACGCGTCTCTCCTTCCTTTTCGCCTGCGTTTTGCTCACCTCCGGCCTTCACGGCGAAGGAGAGGTCTATCGCACCTGGACCGACACCCAGGGGCGGAAGCTCGAAGCCACCTTCCGCGGCATTGAGGGCGAAAACGTCTTCCTACAGATCCGCAATGGCTACGTGCACCGCATCCCGCTAGCGCGCCTGACCGCTGCGGATCAGGAGATCGCCAAAAAACTCAAACCCGAGGGCCTCGGCATCCCGGCGGACCCGAATCTCGCGCAGGCCGCCGCACGCATCGACCAACTCGTCGATGGCGCGCTCGCCAAAGCCGGGCAGAAGCCCAATCCGCTCGCCAGTGATGAGCAATTCGTCCGCCGCGTGTATCTCGACCTCGCCGGGCGCATCCCCACGCGTGAGGAGACGCTCGCCTTTCTCAATGACACCAGCGTTTCCAAGCGCGCGAAGGTCATCGACACCCTGCTGAACTCCGAAGGCTACCGTAGCCACCTCTTCAATTACCTCGCCGACATGCTCCGTGTCGCGGACAACGCGCAGAAGGCCCGCTTTTACACCTACCAAGACTGGTTGAAGCGCCAGATCAACGACAACATCCCGTGGGACAAAATGGTCGCCTCCATGATGACTGCGGATGGCAAGCTGCTCGACAATGGAGCCACCGGCTACCTCCTGCGCGATGCTGGCATGCGCCTCGACAATCTCAGTCTCACGCTCAGCACCTTCCTCGGCGCAGATGTCTCCTGCGCGCAGTGCCACGATCATCCCTTCTCCGACTGGACGCAGCGCCAATTCTACGAAATGGCCGCCTTCTTCGGCGCGACAGAGACTTTCGGCACGCGCGGCAATGCAGGCTACAACGGCAAAAACATGCGCCAAGTCCTTGCCAGCATTGACGACCGCCGCATGCAGCAGCAGGCCAAAAACATCCTCCGCGTGAACGCCATGGCCGTCGAGGACGCCGCTGAGAACGACCTCACGCTCCCGCACGATTACAAATACACCGACGGCAAGCCTGGCGATCCGGTGAAGCCCAAGCTCATCACCTGGTCCGACGACAAGAGCAAGAAAGCCTATCAAAGCGTGCAAACGAAGAAGGAGGAGGATCTGCGCGCGCAATTCGCCAAGTGGATGACCTCGCCGGACAACCCTCGCTTTGCCATGACCATCGCGAACCGCCTGTGGAAGCGCGTTTTTGGCATCGGCATCAAAGAACCCGTCACGGATCTCGATGATCCCTCCGCCAGCGTGAATCCCGCTCTGCTCCATCACCTCGCCTCCGAGATGGTGCGGCTGAAGTTCGATCTGAAGCAGTTCACGCGCCTGCTTTGCAATACCCAGGCCTACCAGCGCGAGGCCACCAGCCATGAAATGGCCGATGGCGGCCCGTATCTCTTCCCCGGCCCCGTTTTGCGTCGCATGACTGCCGAGCAGGCCTGGGACTCCTGCGCCACGCTCGTCGTCGGCGCGGACGTGGACAAATTCCACGCCCATCGCGGTGAAACCTACGCCAGCGTCATGAAAGTGAATTTCGGCGAGGGCGCGACCAAGGAAAGCATCATCGCCGACATCGAAAAAGCCACGCGCGGCATGCGCCAGTATGGAGCCGCCAAAGGCGCGGCCAAAAAGAAGAAAAAGCAGGCCCCGCAGCCCGCCATCAGCGGTGATGATGACGGTGTCACCATCGCGCCGCCGGTGCGCAACGGCCTCGTGCTCGCCCGCGCCTCCGAGCTGCCGCAGCCGGAGAAAGATCAGCATTTCCTCCGCATGTTCGGCCAGAGCGACCGCCAGATCGCCGATAGCAGCAGCGATGAAGGAAGCATCCCGCAGGTGCTCATGCTCATGAACGGCGAAGCCCAAAAAGTCATCGGCCAGAGCGACTCCCTCGCCATCCAGACCGCCACCGAGCAAAAATCCCCCGAGCAGCAGATCGAAAGCCTCTACCTCAGCTTCTTCAGCCGCAAACCGAAGCCCGAAGAACTCGCCGACGCCACCGCCGCCCTCGGCAACGGCCTCACTCTGCGTGATTTGAGCTGGGTGCTCTTCAACACGCGTGAGTTTGTCTTTGTGGAGTGATTTCCATGTCCGCCTTGCCTCTTCAAATCCCTGATCTGACCGCCTTATGAACCTCCAAAACAGCCTCGATCCGCTCTCCCGCCGCTCCTTCTGCGAAAAATGGGCCAAAGCCTCGCTCGGTGTCACCGTGCTTCATGGGCTCGGTGGACGTGCCTTGGCTGAAAATGCCGCTCCGGGCTTTGGGAAGGCCAAGAACATCATTTTCCTCCAGATGATCGGCGGCATGTCTCACATCGACACCCTCGATCCGAAGGAAGGACCGACGCAAGGCCCCGTGGCACCCGTTTCGACAAAAGCTGGGCTGCAACTCGGCGGCACGATGCAAAACCTCGCGAAGCAGGCGGACAAAATCTCCATCATCCGCAGCATGACCTCCAAAACTGGCGTGCATGCAAGCGGCCAGTATCTCATCCGCAGCGGTTACGAGCAGCGCGGCACCATCCAGCATCCAAACATCGGCGCGTGGGCCCAGCACTTCAAAGGCGAGAGCCACAAGACGCTGCCATCGAGCGTCTGCATCAACCGCCAGCCAAACGCGGGCAACGGTTTCTTCCCCGCCAGCTACTCCCCGCTGCCCATCCTCGATCCCGAAGCCGGTCTGCAATACGCGCAGGGCGATGTGGAAGGAGACGTCATGCAGAAACGCCTCGCCATGCTC
>Ga0315904_10006450_pt1 | contig 16043 bp, 14 predicted proteins | sample LakEriMetagenome_6_FD_203529 | JGI IMG/M metagenome (GOLD analysis project Ga0315904, IMG submission 203529) | Freshwater fungal communities from buoy surface, Lake Erie, Ohio, United States - Buoy 12 MA120 | ecosystem: Environmental > Aquatic > Freshwater > Lake | place: USA: Lake Erie, Ohio... | reverse complement strand
TTAAAATAGTTCAAGCCATTCATTTCAGCAGTTGATGAACCATGAATATAGATTACATTGTCTTCGGAATAACGTTTGTTGATATGCTTGTGTATCGCTTCAATATGAGAAGATAAGCGAGGTTGTAAAATTGTGAAGTAAGGATTGTCTGTTTGACCCGCATCTGAAGGAGATACGGCTGACACAAAATTTATTTTTTTGACCTTAGCAAAGTTCGCGAGAAGTTTCAAATCTGTGACACTCGCATTACCTATGATTAAATCCATTGAATCTAATTTGTCAGATTCGATCATGTTTTTCACGTCTAAATAACTTGATTTACTGTCGAAGATATAAAGGTCTATTTTGTAGCCTTGTTTCTCTAGTGAATCTGCCGCTATTCGAACACCTTGGTAAAAATCGATACCAGGTATCATGAATTTAGGAAGTCTCACTAAATTTTTATCCCATTCGGTGGAATCAAGATACATAGGTGAAAAGATTGCAATTTTATACCTCTCTTTTTTAGTAGCTAGTGGGTAAAGTTCTTCCTTAGCTTTATTTATGATTGTAATAGTTGTGTTTTTTTCATCCTTATCGCCTGAGGTTTTGCGTTGCGCTGAAGCTGTGAAAATGAATCCAGAAAGCAAAAGGCAAATGAGTATTTTATACATCTTAAATGATTTTTTTGATTTGATCTGTTTACTCCCATTCGATCGTAGCAGGCGGTTTTGAACTAATGTCATACACAACTCGATTAATACCTTTTACTCGATTAATAATTTCGTTCGAAATAAGGGCTAGAATTTCATACGGAATGTGCGCCCAGTCTGCTGTCATGCCATCAACACTTGTTACAGCACGAAGCGCAATTGTATATTCGTAGGTTCGCTCATCGCCCATCACTCCCACACTTTGAACAGGCAATAATATTGTGCCTGCTTGCCAAATACTATGGTATAAATTATGTTTATGTAAATGTTGGATGTAAATATCATCAGCTTCTTGCAGCATTTTTACCTTGTCTGAATTTACTTCGCCAAGGATACGAATGCCTAAACCTGGTCCCGGAAATGGATGGCGTTGAATAAAATTAGCGGGTAGTCCTAATGCTGTTCCGATTCGACGCACTTCGTCTTTGAATAAACTTCTTAATGGTTCAATCAGTTGCATATTCATTTTTTCAGGCAGACCTCCCACATTATGATGAGACTTAATCATTACCGAAGGTCCATTCACCGAAACGCTTTCGATGACATCTGGATAAATCGTACCTTGACCTAAAAATCGGATGTCATTTAACTTTGAAGCTTCTTGTTGAAAAACATCTATAAATAGTTTGCCAATTATTTTCCTTTTTTGCTCTGGATCTGTAATGCCAGCAAGTTCATTATAAAATTGTTCAGAAGCATCGACACCTTTTATTTGCAACCCTAATATTTCATAGTCGTGCAAAACTTTTTCAAATTCATTTTTACGAAGTAAACCATTATCCACAAAAATGCAATATAAGTTTTTGCCAATCGCCTTATGAATAAGCATAGCTGCAACTGTACTATCTACACCACCACTTAATGCCATAATTACTTTTTGCTCGCCAACTTGTTGTTGAATGTGCTTAACCGTATCTTCAATGTAATTATTGGGTGTCCAATCTTGTTTGCATCGACATATATCGATTACGAAATTTTTAATGATTTCTTTTCCGTGCTGAGAATGTGTAACCTCAGGATGGAATTGCAAGCCTATTAATGGATTCGGTGAATCATTTATTTCAAAAGCTGCCACAGGGATATTGGCTGTAGTGGCTATCGATGTGGCATTAGGAGCGAGTTCGGTAATCGTATCTGCATGACTCATCCATACTATATTATCAACTTCAATGCCTTTGAAAATAGCATGTTGTTGATTTATTGTTTTTAAATGCGCTCTTCCATACTCACGTGAGTTTGATTTTTCAACATTGCCGCCAAATATTTTTGTTGTGAGCTGCGCTCCATAGCAAATGCCCAAAATTGGGACCTGCCTTACAAAATGTTGTACATCAATCCAAGGCGCATCTTCTTGATTAACCGAGCAAGGACTACCTGATAAAATAATTCCTTTAATGTTTTCATTTTCAAAATTTATATTTTGATGAAATGGAATGATTTCACAATAGACATTTAATTCACGAATATTACGTGCAATCAGCTGTGTGTATTGCGAGCCAAAGTCAAGGATGATAATTTTATCAATCATAATTGCATAATTAAGCTTGAGCTTTAGGTCCACCAAATTGCATAGGTATAGAAACAGGCTCTACATCCTTGATATTGCCGTGAACTTGTTCGAATTTTTGAACATTATCGACCATTGCTTTCATTAATCTTTTGGCGTGCTGAGGCGTAAGTATAATACGTGATTTTACTTTTGCTTTAGGCGCGTTTGGCATTACATTGATAAAATCAACAATAAATTCGGCATTTGAGTGTGTTATAATAGCAAGGTTAGCATATACGCCTTCTGCTATTTCTTCGCTCAATTCGATATTGAGCTGATTTTCTTGTGGTTCATTATTTTGCATGCGCAAAGATAATTTTTTTCACGTGTTGCCAAAATTTCAATTCAATCCTAGCTTAGTAAATAAGATAAATGATTAATTTTAGTAAAGAAGTAGGTAAAATCTTGCATATTAGACCTAAATTATGATCTTTATGTCACAAAATAGATTTATGAAAATACTTAAATATTTATTGTTTACTGTAATAGGTATAGTTGCAATAGGCTTGATTGCTGCAGCTTTTATGAAAAAGGATTAAACAGTAGAGCGAAATTTAGTCATCAATAAAGGTAGAGCTACAGTTTTTGATTATGTTAAATACTTAAAAAAATCAAGAAAATTTTAGTATTTGGGCGAAAATGGATCCCAATATGAAAAAAAGTATTAGAGGTACAGATGCCGAAGTAGGCTTTATCTCAGGATGGGAAAGTACGAGTGATAGTGTTGGAACAGGAGAGCAAGAGATAAAAAAAATAACCCCCAATGAGCGTATTGACTATGAAGTGCGATTTATAAAACCATTTGAAAGTACTTCAGAAGCATATTTAAAAACAGAAATAGAAACTGAACATACGACTAAGGTTACTTGGGTGTTTCATGGGAATATGCCTTATCCGTCTAACCTAATGCTTTTAACAATGGATATGGAAGGTATGTTAGGCAAGGATTTACAAGGAGGGCTTGAAAATTTGAAAACGCTTTTTGAGGCTCAAGTTGCAATCCCTACAAATGATTTTATAAAAGTGAATTAAAGTATTGATTTGTTAAAGCATTGAAATTAGCATTTTAGAGCTTAACTAAATTCCAAGTGCATAGTCATAGTATTAAATGTTTTAGAAATGAAAAATTTAATGCTAATTACTTTGTTAAGTTTATTTTTCACAAGTTGTGTTGTAGTCAATCAAGATAACCGAATTCCGCAAAACCTATTACCTGGAATTTGGAAGTTGAATGGATATGCTTCAACTAATTACAAAGTAGAAATTACACCTGATGGTTATTTATATTGGTTTAACTATAATGACGATTTTAATCGTGTTGAAGAATTTGAGCTGCAATATGACATCAATAATAATTCTATAAGTTTGTTTCGACCCAATTCGAATAGGTTGATTCATCAATTTTTTATTTATCGTTTACCAAATGGGAGATTGGGCTTTGACTTTTTGATTCAAGGATACGATGCAAATGGGCGACCCATTACGAATACGGATACTTACTTGCAGATTTAAGCCACAGATAGTTGAGAGTGGGCAAATGTTTTTTATTAGATTAACCATTTGCAGAATCGAGATGTTTAATGCCAATATGATTTGCATATTAGATTAATCTATTCAATACAGAAATCAAAATGAGGTAAGAATTTTAAATTTTCGAATCCCGATGCGAGGAAGTTTCGATTTTGTTTCCAAAGCTTGCTTTGTGGTAAATGCTTGTGATTGAATACAAATTTGTATTCCAAATCCTATCCCGATAGAAATCGTAGGGGTCTAGGCCGATTTTATCAACTACTTGGATATAAAATACAGCTTGGAAACTATTGTTTGAAAGATTGATAGTAGAAGGAGCTAAAGTTTGCGAGTAATTTTATAAGTTTGTGTTATGCAAAGTTTACGAAATATTTTGGAATGGAAACTATTTGGAATTTGCACACAATTGGGTGAGCATCTAAATATTTCTATCGAGCATATCAGGATATGGTTTATTTACACTTCGTTTCTCACATTCGGTTCGCCTATCATTATATACTTTATAGTTGCATTTTGGGTAAACATGAAAAATTATATTTTATCTGCGCGTCGAAATCCTCTGCGTTGGTTATAGAAAAGTTTAAATAAGTCCTTACATAGAATTACCTTTTGGTTATGAAACGATATTTTGGGGACCTATTTTTTACGACTCGATTTTTTGTACTTTGGGGCACCCTAGCCTTTTTATTCATCGTTTCTTTTTTTACACCAGAAATTTCATTTTTCAATCAGCTCTATACATGGACTTTATTATGTTTTTGTTTGATGGATTTTGCGATACTTTTCCTTACAAAATCAAATGTAATAGCTACACGTAAATTAGATGGAAGGATGAGCAATGGCGATGCAAATGAAATTTTTATTGTTATAAAATCATCATTTTCAATAAAAATTGAAGCACAATTAATTGATGAATTACCCCAACAGTTTCAGGTTAGAAATTTTTTGGTAAAGTTTGTTTTGGCCCCTAATGAAATCAAAAATCATGTGTATAAACTTACTCCTAAAGAGCGTGGTGAATATGATTTTGGTGATATTCATATTTTTATTGTCTCAATGCTTGGTTTGATCCAAAGAAGATGTACCAGTAATCAGGCAAGATCTGTAAAAGTATATCCCTCATTTTTGCAATTACGAAAACATCATATATTATTAAGCACAGACAAGCGAGCCCAAGGAGGAACGAATAGATTACACAAGTTAGGCATGAGTGCAGAGTTTGATCATGTAAAGGAATATACACGTGGTGATGATTCAAGGACTATTAATTGGAAAGCCTCTGCACGAAGAAATGATTTGATGGTAAATTCTTATATGGATGAAAAGTCGAAACAAGTTTATTGTTTGATAGATAAAGGTCGATTAATGCATATGCCATTCAATGGTTTAAGCTTGTTGGATTATTCGATTAATGCGGCACTCATGTTTTCGTTTACTGCTTTGCATAAAGATGATAAAGTTGGCTTATTAACTTTTGCCGAAAAGCCTGACGATTTTTTGCAAGCTGTAAAGAATAGAAGGCAATTTATCCAAATCAATGAGGTGCTTTATAAACAACAAAGTAAATTTTTAGAAAGTGATTATGCAGCGGTTTACAGAATACTCAATCAACGAGCCGGACAAAGAAGCTTTTTAATGTTGTTTACCAATTTCGAAACGTTGCAGGGTTTTGATCGGCAGTTGCCTTATTTAAGGATGCTGAATCAGAAACATCTCCTATGTGTTATTATGTTTGAAAATGTGGAATTAAAACAAATTCATAGTCAGCGCGGTGACAATCTAGAGGATATTTATATAAAAACAATCGCTGATAAATTTGCTTTTGAGAAAAAGCGAATCTTACGTGAAATGAAAAAGAATGGCATGATGGCTATCTATACAGATCCTCAGCAACTTTCAGCTCAAGTAGTAAACAAGTATTTAGAAGTGAAACGAAGGCAAGGAATTTAGAAGTTTTAAATGAAAATGAAATATGAAGATTTTTTGCCAATACTTGAAATTCTGGCATTTGTCCTATTTCTTTTCTTAGAATAGTTGTTACAGCTTCAAATATCACTTCTCTTTCATAAGCCCTTTCTGAACCTGCTTTGGTGTTGTCGTTGGCAAGGTCATTCAAAATATATTATACACTTTGCGCAGCATTAGGAATTAATACAACGCAAAATCTTGCAATATCCGATTTGCAAACAGCGCCCCATTTAGCTAGGCTCTGTAGAAAAATAATCTGTTTGAACTCAAAAAATCATCGTATTTTTTTGGTATTTGAAAAAAGTATCCAATATTTGAAAGTACTGATTAGGTTAATTATTCAATTTTTAAAATATGAAAGGCGTAAGCAATGATGTTTTTTCAAAAGCGGAATCCTTTTTACGGGTCTGTTATCAAGAGATGGAGATGACCGAAAAGTTGCAGACTCGTCTTGAAGAGGTGAAAAATGAAATACATCGCAGTGGCACCTATTACCACACCATTGATGAACTTACCCACGGTGCCCGCATGGCATGGAGGAACAGTAATCGATGTGTTGGTCGTCTTTATTGGAAGACGCTAAAAGTGATTGACGCTCGTCACCTGTCAGAGGAAGATGACATATTCAGTGCATTAGAGCATCACATTCAATACGCATTCAATAATGGGAAAATACGATCCACAATAACGGTCTTCCGACAAAAGCTTCCTAATGAAAAGGAAGGTCCCCGTATACTTAACCAGCAATTGATTCATTTTGCCGGTCATTTGCAAGAAGATGGTTCAGTGATTGGAGATCCTGTGGAAATTGACTTTACAGAATGGTGCAAACAAAGCGGACATGTTTTTGAAAATACCTCATTTGAGGTTCTTCCCCATGCTATACAATGGCCAGGCAGGGATCAACGGGTAAAAAAAATTACATTACCCGAGGGCATCATTATTCCTATTTCGCATCCGGAATATGAATGGTTTCAAGATTTAGGTTTGTTTTGGTACACGGTGCCTATTATATCTGAAATGATGCTCGAGATAGGCGGTATTTGTTATACGGCTGCTCCTTTCAACGGGTGGTATATGGTTACTGAAATAGGTTCAAGGAACTTTGGAGATGCCCACAGATATAACATGCTTCCTGTTATTGCAAACAAAATAGGTCTTGATACCCGAAAGGATAATACGCTTTGGAAGGATAGGGCTATTTTGGAACTGAATCGTGCAGTTTTGTATTCATTTGAAAAGGGCGGAGTTTCTATTTCAAGCCACCATGAAAGCTCCGAACAGTTCATACAATTTGAAGAATCGGAGCAACGACGTGGCAGGGAAATAACTGCCGATTGGATATGGATTGCTCCGCCAATGAGTACTTCTTCCCTTAAGGTTTTCCATAAGTACTATGACAACACAATTGTAACTCCTAACTATTTTTACCAAGATCCGGTAATTGGTAAACCTAAACCCGATTTACCATATGATTGTCCCTTTCACAGAAAATCGTTACAAAACAAGGATTAATCAATTAATACAATTCCGCTATCATACATCGTATACCACCTCCCCCGATGTGTTCAATGGTTGGAATATGGAAAGGAAGAATTTCGGAATATCTTTCCAATACTTTTTTTTGAGAGGGGTTGAATGCTTTGATGGCGGTTTCTGAACACAAAAGAAAGAGATCGCCTTTTTGGTTTTTCACTTGAAGCATATTGCCGCAAAATGACGATACCTGCTCTAAGGAGATGGGCAGTACCTCTTTTCCTGATTCCTTCAGCGATTCGACCAAGTTTGTTTTTTCATTTTGATTTCCGATTCCCTGTTCATAGAGCACCGCATATCCATTGCCGATATGAAGAATCACATTAGTATGATAAAAATCATTGCCCTTGGAATCCTTGCACGAATAGGGATGGGCTTTATATGATATGATATCGCATACCTGATTCAGAAGGATTTTATCAGTTCTTGGACTTATCGCGGCATAGGCTATTCGTGCGCCGTGATCAAAAACAATACTACCTGTTCCTTCTAAGTACAGGTTTTGGTTTTCTAAGTCTGAAATATTAACAAAATTCGTCACATGGCAGTTGTTTTTTATCATGGTTATAGCCTTCAGATTACGCTCCCTTCTTCTGTTTTCTGCGAACATCGGATATAGTATGAAGGTGCCATCCTGATGGGTGCTGAACCAGTTATTAGGAAATATGGCATCCGGGGCATCGGTATCATCTGATTCGAAAACAAGTACCTCAATACCTTTTGAATCCAATCGGTTAACAACCTGCATGAACTCCTTGATGGCCTCTTCATGTATATTATGATTCTCGGATAGTTTTTTTTGAAACGTGTTGGTTTCAGCTGTTTGTCCATTAAATCCAAATTGTGCAGGTTTAATCATCAATACCTTATGCGCACAGATTATCGGTTTGGTTGTATTGCTCATGTTTTGTTATTCATAAAAATAAAACAATTATCTCGATTCTTATATTATTATTACCCATAAATAGTTTTCAATTTCTTTTCCAACAATATTCTCCCCCATAGAGTGTCCTCAATTTGACTTTTCTTTAGAATGCCCTCAGCCCTGAGTCTGTGTGGATAGTTGCATGTCGTGGAAGAATTCCGTGACTTAAAGTTATTTTTTTCTTCTTTTTTTGTATTCCACCATTGAATATAATATCATTCATTTAACTATCATCGCTCGTAAAGGTATTAATACTATTCTTAATGCTAATACTGAGGCTTCCATTAAACTGCACTTCACTTCGCATCTATCCAAATAGTATAGTCTGCAGCAGCAGAAAATTAACGAACCCCATTTGGCAGTGGCTTTGTCAGGCACAACGGAACAGGCTACCATTTACTTTCTTCCGCAGAGGATTGCCTGTTCAGTCGTTTCCTGTTCTATGCCTATAAAAACTGAATGATAATCCGTAAAAGTACACCGCAACGTAAACTCAATACATAGCTGGTCTTGAACTTTGTGTTATAAATTTTAAGAGTATGAAATTGACACAATTGTTACAGCATTATGACATCGAGTAGCAATGTATTGATTTTTTTCAAAACACACCGAGCGCAGCAAGGAATGACTAGTTTTCGATGCCAATCGACATCTCTTCGCTGGATAAATCCAAGAATTTATTGGACCTGTAATGCTTGTGAGTATAGACTTGGCTTGCGAAAAGGAACAGTCATTCAAAATTAGAAACTCCCTTATTGAATTTGGCTTATACCATATAGACATTAAATTTGTATTATAAATTAATTTTATTACCTTTGTGACATGGCAAAGACAATACAAATTAATGTTTCTGAGAGTATTTTAGAACTTCGTAAACGCATGAAAGGTTGCAGTCTACTGCAACAGCAAAAGCTTCAGATGTTGATTTTGCTCAAGAAGGGTACTCACACAACCTTAGTGGAGTTATCTCAAGGCATTGGAGTGATGGGTGCAACAATTCATTCATGGCGAACGCTGTATCGAATTAAAGGGTTGGATGAACTATTACTTGAAAGACGCGGTGGACATAAGCAAGCACAAATCACGGAAAAAGTGTATTTAGCATTAGAACAAAAACTGAGTTCACCAACAGAATGTTTTATAAGTTATAAGCAAGTTCAAGATTGGATTAATGAAAAATTTGGTTTGCAAATGGAGTATCATGCAGTTAATAAATTTATCAAGCGAAAGTTTGGAGCACGCCTCAAGGTGGGGCGTAAAAGCAATGTGCTTAAAGACGAATAGGAAGTAGCCGTTTTTATAAAACCTTCCTGAAAAGTTAGAACATATTAAAGATAAATATATACAATCTAAGTCCAGTTCTAACAATATCTATTTTCAAGATAAAACACTTAGGACTTCAAACTATTACAAGAAGAAAGTTATGTAAGCGTGGTATCAAACCTATTATGCCGTATCAGCACAAATTTGATAATTTCTATTTGTTTGGTGCATTCTCACCCATTAATAGCGCATCACTTATGTTCGAACTGCCTTACTGTAATTCAGACATGTTTTAACTGTTCCTTAATGAACTTGCCATGCAAAATAAAAATGAGTTTAAAATTATTATTCTTGACAATGGCTCTTTCCATCATGCACGCACATTGCAAATTGCTGATAATATAGCTTTATTGTTTTTGCCAACATATAGTCCTGAACTTAATCCTGCTGAAAGAATATGGCACTTTATTAAACAAGAATTAGCTATGCATGCTTTTAAAAGTTTGGAATAAATAAATCAACGATTGTCGCACATTATTCGGAAAAAGCTAACAACAGATAGAATTATTTCACTTTGCAGCAATCAGTTATACATCAAAATTATAACTCTATATTTAATGTCTAATTGGTATGAGAATGAATCTACAGAATTTGAATATTCATTCTCATTCTCTTAATTATTCTCATTTTGTTTGGCGGACTTTAGTGTAAAAGATTCGAACCATTTCGTAATTGATTCAGAGTTGATCAAATCCTTTATTAACTCAATGCCAATTCCCTATGGCTGTTAAGTTGCTTCTGTATTGCAGAACGAAATAATCCTTTTAAACTAATATCCTCATCAAGAGAGGGCCAATGAATACCAGTATCTTGCGCAATGATAGAATAATCCTTTAATTGTTCAATGGATGCCCTTTTAGTCTATCCGTAATATTGATTTCAGAGTTAACGATACTAACCGTATTTAATACTATCAGCATAGTATTAATTTCTGTATGAAAATCAACTGCTACCATTTTCAAATTGGATTCAAAAATTATCGATTCTAAACTGTCATATCTATTTTGAAAAGTGTTCATTCCATTTAGTTTTGATTAAATAAATATTTGTTTCAACTGCTTCCATTATCTCTTTTTCTTCCGATTTTGTGCAGTTATGAAAATAAGCTACCTCAACTTGTGGTTCAATTCATATTTTCCATTAGCCTCAGCTTTTACAACATGAATGTGAATTGGCTCATTCCCTTCCAATGAATAGAATTAGAATCTAATCCCATTTACTAAAAAAACTGTTGGTAAATTATAAATATGATTCAAGCAACTTATAGTTCTGATTCAAAATCGCAAATTCTATTTCTTCCTATTAACAAGAAGATATTTACTAAAGTTCGAAATAACAATTTTCTTAGATTGTAAAAGCCCCATAAACAGGGGCCTTTGTTTTCAGCGGAGAGAGAGGGATTCGAACCCCCGGTCCTGTAACAGACAACGGTTTTCAAGACCGTCGCAATCGACCACTCTGCCATCTCTCCGGCGCGAAGATATGGTAACGCATATAATAAAAAAAAACTTTTCAATATATTTTTATAATACCTGTATTTATAAGGGTTTGCCGAGATTGTAGGTAGTATTATCCTCTAATCGCTCTCACGTTTTGTCTAATAAGTCTAATTGGGAAAATTTATTGGTATGAAGTTTAACGACGAATATTTTGTAGTTAAAAATAGGAATCTAAAATTGCAGTGAGAAAATTGACTTGAATTTCATTTGCAACTACAAGGCTACTTTTGTGTATCTTATTACAAAAATCAAAATGAGGTACGAATTTTAGATTTTTGAATCCCGATATGAGGAAGCTCCGATTTTTTATTTCCAAAGCTTGCTTTGGGGTTCATACCCGTGATTTAAAAAAGAATTAGCCTTGCAGTTTTTATCTTGCAAGGCTAATTTCTTTAAAATAGTTAGATCAAATTTTATTTACCAAACTTTAGTTTTTTGCCTAAGTAAATAGCATTGCTTCCTAATTCTTCTTCAATTCGGATAAGCTGATTGTATTTGGCCATTCTATCCGATCGAGAAGCTGAGCCTGTTTTTATTTGTCCACAATTTAATGCTACTGCCAAATCAGCAATGGTTGAGTCTTCTGTTTCTCCACTTCTGTGCGACATGATCGTATTATACCCCGCATGTTGTGCTAAAGTAACGGCATTAATAGTTTCTGTAAGACTTCCAATTTGATTAACCTTCACCAATAATCCATTTGCGATATTTTCTTGAATACCTTTTTCTAATCTGTCCACATTAGTCACAAACAAATCGTCGCCCACCAATTGTACCTTGCTGCCAATTGCATCTGTTAACATTTTCCAGCCTTTCCAATCATCTTCCGCTAAGCCATCTTCAATCGAAACAATAGGATACTGTTTTACCCACGATTCCCAAAATTTTACCAGCTCTTCACTTTTCATTTTCTTACCACTCGATTTTTTGAAAACATAGCATTTTTGCTTCGCATCCCAAAGCTCGCTATTGGCAGCATCCATTGCAACTACTATTTGTGAGCCTGTCTTAAATCCAGCTTGCTGAATAGCAGTTAATACAGTTTCAATGGCTTCTTCATTGCTTTGAATATCAGGTGCAAAACCACCTTCGTCGCCTACATTTGTAGAGTAGCCTTTCTTTTTTAAAACAGTCTTGAGGGTATGAAAAATTTCGGTGCCCCATCGTAATCCTTCACTAAAACTAGCGGCACCAACAGGCATAACCATAAATTCTTGAAAATCGATTTTATTATCCGCATGCGCCCCTCCGTTTAATATGTTCATCATTGGAACGGGCAATGTTTTAGCATTCGTACCACCTATATATCTGAAAAGACTCATGCCCGTTTCTTCGGCTGCCGCTTTGGATGCAGCAAGGCTTACAGCCAAAATTGCATTGGCGCCAAGTTTGCTTTTATTGGTTGTTTTATCCAAAGACAACATAGTTTGATCAATGCCTAGTTGGTCTGTTATATCCATTCCTATAAGCGCATTGTGTATCAAAGAGTTTACATTTTTTACAGCTTTTAAAACACCTTTGCCCATGTAGGTTTTTTTATCATTGTCTCTCAATTCTGCTGCTTCGTGTATACCTGTGCTTGCTCCTGAGGGAACTGAAGCGCGGCCCATAGCACCTTCATCAGTAAATACCTCTGCTTCAACCGTTGGGTTACCGCGTGAATCTAAAATTTGTCTTGCATGAACATGTGTGATAAAACTCATATGATATTATTTTTTAGTTGCGTGCAAAAGTAGAACAATATTTTGTAGAGCCTCGAGCAGAAATGCAAAGTAAAAGATAATATTGTGGCAATATATTTGCAAGTTAATAAATTAAATATGGCAAAAATTTTAGTGACAGGAGGTGCGGGGTATATTGGTTCTCATACAATTATTGATTTATTAGGAAATGGCTTTGAGGTTATTTCTATCGATAATTTTTCTCATTCGAGTTTGATTGGTTTGGAGGCTGTTGGAAAAATAACGAACAAATCAGTCCTAAATCATAATATTAATTTATGCGATTTTGCAGCATTGGAGAATTTTTTTGAACATGAAAAAGAAATAGCAGGTATCATACATTTTGCAGCCTTTAAAGCCGTTGGGGAAAGTGTAGAAAAGCCTTTAATGTATTATGAAAATAATATTGTTTCATTGCTAAACTTATTAAAATGTGTTGATAAGTTTAACATTAAGCATTTTGTCTTTTCTTCATCTTGTTCTGTTTATGGCAATGCCCAAAATTTACCTGTAACGGAAGAAACACCATTGGCTCCATCTGAAAGCCCCTATGCGACAACAAAACAAATGGGAGAACAAATACTTACTGATTTATCTAAAATCTCTTCCGTTAACATTGTATTACTCAGATATTTCAATCCAGTTGGAGCACATTTGAGTGGTTTAAATGGAGAAGTTCCAATAGGCAAGCCAAATAATCTTGTCCCAGTCATTACCCAAACGGCGGCTGGCCTCTTGCCAATGATGCATGTTTGGGGTGGCGATTATGATACCCGTGACGGCTCATGTATTAGGGATTATATTCATGTGATGGATATTGCTAATGCTCATACTAAATCAATTACATATTTGATAAAAAATAATACTAATAAAGTATTTGAAATATTCAACTTAGGAAGTGGCAATGGAGTTTCTGTGATTGAAGCTATTCATTCATTCGAAAAAGTAAGCGGTTTGAAGTTGAATTATAAAATAAGTGAAAGAAGGGCTGGTGATGTGATATCTATTTATGCTGACAATAGCAAAGCTAAGGAGCTTTTAGCCTGGAAGCCAATATACACAATTGATGACATGATGCTAAGTGCTTGGCAATGGCAACAATATTTACAAAATTTGGATTCATTTGTTGAATAAACAATGTTAATTGTGTATTACTTTATTGGTAAAATTTTTTGATGCAGAAATAATCATACACCTTTGTTTTTTTACAAAATTCAAATGATTATGCGTTTACAATTACCCAAATTTTTACTTTCTTTTATTCTTTCCTTCACTCTTTTATTCAATTCGAATTTATTTGCCCAGATTGCATTGGCTTCATGGGAAATGAATGCACTAACAAATTGGGGCCCTAGTCCTTATGCTGCAACTGCGTCGGATCCCAATGTGATTATTGGGCCCCTTGTGAGAGCGTCTGGCGTAGTAACGGGTACTGGTGCTGCTGCACGTGCTTGGGGAGGAAGTACATGGCAAACAAATACTGGTGTCAACACAATTAGTGATGCCATTGCAGCGAATAAGTTTTTCACATGCAGTATCAAGGCCTCGGCGGGGTATGATTTATCAGTTTTTTCTTTCAATCCTTTGTCATACAGAAGGTCAAGTACTGGTCCGGCAGCCTTGTTGATTCAATATTCATTAGATGGGACAAATTTTACGGATATTGGCGCTCCATTTGCTTTAGCAAATTCTACTTCTTCTGGAGCGACGCTTGGTCCAATTGCAATGAGTGGAATTGCGGCTTTGCAAAATGTGCCCAACACCACAACAGTTACTTTTAGGTTTATTCCACACAATGCAACTGGAACTGGTACTTTTTATATTTTCGATGTAGGCAATAATGCTGCTGCTCCTGATTTTATTATCAATGGCACAACACCGCCTGCAATAAATTGTATAACGCCTGGTGTTCCAAACTGTCTAACTCCAGTTCCAGTTTGTCAAGGATTGCCAATAACAATTCTCGGAGCAGGTAGCAGTCCATCAGCAATCGCTTATACTTATTGGGATGCAGCAACTAATGGTAATCAAATAACAATAGGAGTTGTGGGTAATAATTTAACCTTATCCAATTCTCAAGTAGCTGGCAATTACACTTTTCATGTGCAAGCACAAAATGGTACTTGTGTAAGTGCAACACGTCAAGCGGTTACTGCAGTAGTTAAACCCATTCCAACGGCTGTAATGGCGGGTGGTGGCACTTCATGTACAGGAGGTAGTCCATCTATTACAGTTGATTTAACGGGAACCCCACCGTGGGATTTCGATATTGCTGATGGATTCGGTGGGACTAATTCTATCATTGGGCAAACAAGCAGCCCTTATATTTATAATAACCCACCTAACGGAACTTATACAGTTACAGGGTTAATTGGCGCTGGATGTTTTGGAACAAGTTCTGGAAGCGCTACTGTAAATACAGCAAGCCAACCTATGATAAATGCATCTGCAACAAATCTCACCGTATGTCCAAATGGAAGTACAACCTTGCAGGCCAATGGGGCAGATAGTTATATTTGGATGCCAGGCAATTTATCGGGAGCGAGTGTTTCTGTAAATCCAATAGCTACAACAATTTATACTGTAACTGGAACAGCAAGTTCGGGTTGCACAGGGCAAAGTACAGTTGAAATAGTTGTCTATACGCCGCCAAATGTAACAGCTTCTGCAAATGCAGCATCTATTTGTAACGGTCAAAGCTCCACCTTAACGGGAAGTGGTGCTGCAACTTATAGTTGGCAACCTATCAATCAAAGCGGTAATGGCATTTCTGTTTCACCAACAATTACAACTACTTACATAGTTACGGGTACTGATGCAAATGGATGTTCAGCAACAACGAGTGTTGATGTGACTGTAAATAATAATCCAAATGTAACAGCTTCTGCAAATGCAGCATCTATTTGTAACGGTCAAAGCTCCACCTTAACGGGAAGTGGTGCTGCAACATATAGTTGGCAACCTATCAATCAAAGCGGTAATGGCATTTCTGTTTCACCAACATTGACAGCAACTTACATAGTTACAGGTACAGATGGAAATGGATGTTCAGCAACAACGAGTGTTGATGTGACTGTAAATAATAATCCAAATGTAACAGCTTCTGCAAATGCAGCATCTATTTGTAACGGTCAAAGCTCCACCTTAACGGGAAGTGGTGCTGCAACATATAGTTGGCAACCTATCAATCAAAGTGGTAATGGCATTTCTGTTTCACCAGTGGCTACAACTACTTACACTGTAACAGGTACAGATGGAAATGGTTGTTCAGCTACTACAAGTGTTGATGTGACTGTAAAT
>Ga0315904_10006449_pt1 | contig 16043 bp, 19 predicted proteins | sample LakEriMetagenome_6_FD_203529 | JGI IMG/M metagenome (GOLD analysis project Ga0315904, IMG submission 203529) | Freshwater fungal communities from buoy surface, Lake Erie, Ohio, United States - Buoy 12 MA120 | ecosystem: Environmental > Aquatic > Freshwater > Lake | place: USA: Lake Erie, Ohio... | reverse complement strand
GACGACAGCTACACCCTGGTCGCCGCGTTCGGCGGGCTCGGCAAGGTGTACGACGAGGACACCTCGAACATGGCGGCGCAGACCCGTGGGTTCCGCTCCAGCCGCAAGCGGGGCCAGACGCTCGGCAACTACCAGGAGGTGCGCGCCCGCCACCTGCAGAAGCGGGTGCGCGAGTACGTGGAGGCCGGCGGGGGCAGCGCGCCCACCTGACCCGGCGACGAGCGACGCGGTCGCCAGGGCCGCTCACCTCTCATCGCGACGTGGGGTCAGTCGAACACCGGGTCGGGGGTGCCGTCGCGGCCGCTCGGCACGTACGCCCCCTGCATCGGGTCGCCCATCGGGGAGATGTCGGTCCAGTCGACGCGCAGCTGGCGACGGGCGATGCGCCAGTCGCCGTCGCGACACTCGAAGGTGTCGACGTAGCGACCGTTGAACGTCACGAGCGTGCGGCCGCCCTCGTGCTCCATCACGTGGTACGCGAGCACGTAGGTCTCCGCGAGCGCACGGTCGCCGTCGACCTCGATGGTCGTGTTGCTCATGCGGTGCTGGGTGGCGACGAACCGGGTGCGCAGCGACTCCAGCACGCGCGGCACGAACACCTCGATGGTCGTCGCCTCCGCGCTGCCGTAGCCCTCGAGGATCGCCCCCGGATGGAACGCCGACTCCAGCGACGGCACGTGCAGGCGGTCGATGCCGCGGCAGTAGCGGAGGAGCGCGTCCTCGATCGCGGCGCGTGCGCCGAGCTCGGTCGTGTCGACGTTGGTGCTCATGGGGCGCCACCGTACCCAGTCGCCCACGGGGGATTCGGGCCGGGCGAGACAGGCCGGGCGAGACAGGCCGGGCGATTCGTGGGACCTGGACGCCCCCTCGTACGATCCGGCCGCATGTCCGACGACGTCGTGGAACTCGGTGATCTGTCCGACCTGCGCGACGGCCAGTTCCGCGTGTTCCCCGAGCTCGGCACGCACGGCGTGATGGTGTGCCGCGTGGCGGGCGTGCTCCACGCGATCGACGACAACTGCTCGCACCGCGACACCCCGCTGTCGCAGGGCCGGTTGCGTGGGGCGCTCATCACCTGCCCGCTGCACGGCGCGCAGTTCGACGTCCGCACCGGTGCGCAGCAGGGTCCGCCCGCCACGATGCCCGTGGCGTGCCACGCGGTCGAGGAGGTCCCGTCCGCGGACGGCACGGCGGTGCGACTGCGCCTCAGCCGGTCGGTCTGACGACGCCGATCGGCGTCAGCGGATCCGCGCCGGCGAGCACCGCCAGCGCGTTGCGAGCGGCGAGCGTGGCCATCGCCGTGCGCGTCTCCACGGTGGCCGACCCGAGGTGGGGCAGCAGCACCACGTCGTCGCGGCCGAGCAGACCCGGGTGCACGGCCGGCTCGTGCTCGAACACGTCGAGCCCGGCTCCTGCGATCTCGCCCCGCTCCAGGGCGTCGACGAGCGCCGCTTCGTCCACCACCGTGCCCCGCGCCGTGTTCACCAGGAACGCCGTCGGCCGCATCGACGCCAGCTGCGCGGCGCCGATCAGGTGGTGCGTCTCGGGAGTGGCCGGGCAGTGGAGCGACACCACGTCGCTCGTGGCGAGGAGCTCGTCGAGCGGGAGGCGCACGGCGCCCAGCTCGGACGCGACGGCCGGGTCGACCGGACGCCGGTTCGCGTAGGCGACCGTCATCCCGAACGCCCGCGCCCGGCGGGCGAGCGCCGTGCCGATCTGCCCCATGCCGACGACCCCGAGGCGCGCGCCCTGCAGGCCGGTGCCGAGCATCATGAACATGCCCCAGCGCCACGGCTCGCCCGACCGGATCAGGCGTTCCCCCTCGGCGAGCCGCCGGGTCGTCATCAGCACCAGCGCCATCGCGAGGTCGGCCGTCGCGTCGGTGAGCACGCCCGGGGTGTTGGTCGCGACCACACCGCGGCGGTGGCAGGCCGCGACGTCGATGTTGTCGTACCCCACCGCGACGTTGGCCACGGCGCGGAGCTGCGGTCCGGCGGCGTCGAGCAGCTCGTCGTCGATGCGGGCCGTCAGCAGCGACACCACGGCGTGTGCCCCGGCCACGCGCCGGAGCAGCTCGTCGCGCGGGATCGGCGTGTCGTCCGTCCAGACGTCGACGTGGTGGCCGGCCCCGACCAGCAGGTCGACACCCGCCTGCGGGATCCGGCCCGTCACCACGACCCGGGCGGTGACGGCGGGAACGACCGCACCGGTCACGGGCCGACCTCGACGGACGCATCCACCTCGACGACGGCCTCGATCTCCACGCAGATGTCGAAGGGCAGCTCGGCCACCCCCACGGCGGAGCGGGCGGCGCGACCGGCCTCGCCGAACACCTCGACGAACAGCTCGGAGCAGCCGTCGACCACGGTGGGCATCCGGTGGAAGCCCGGTGCGGCGTTCACCATGCCCAGCAGCTTCACCACGCGCACCACCCGGTCGAGCGACCCGACCTCGTCGCGGAGCCGGGCGAGCAGCTGCAGACCCGTCAGTCGTGCCGCTGCGCGGGCGTCCTCGATCGACACGGTGCCGCCCTGCTCGGTGCCCACCTTGCCGGTCACGTACGTGCCGTCGGGGCGCGCCGGGCCGCACCCGGAGAGGTACACGAGCGATCCGGAGGTCACCGCCGGTGCGTACATCCCGGCCGGCGGCCCCGCCGCCGGCAGCTCGATCCCCAGCTCGGTCAGTCGTGCCGCTGCCCCCATGCGCGCCATGCTGCCCCCCGGGCGACCGGCCTGTCGAGACACGAGGTGACCGCACGGGGGTTTTCCCCGGGGGAGTGGCTACACTCCCGACGTTCTTTGACAACCCACTGGATCCCGAGCAACGGAGATTTCTCATGAGCAAGGCGAAGTTCGAGCGTACGAAGCCGCACGTCAACATCGGCACGATGGGTCATATCGACCATGGCAAGACCACCCTCACGGCAGCGATCTCCAAGACGCTGGCGGATCGTGGGTTGGCGCAGTACACGCCGTTCGATCAGATCGACAAGGCGCCGGAGGAGAAGGCGCGTGGGATCACGATCTCGATCGCGCACATCGAGTACGAGACGGCGAATCGTCACTATGCGCATGTGGACATGCCGGGTCATGCTGACTACATCAAGAACATGATCACGGGTGCGGCGCAGGTGGATGGTGCGATCCTGGTCGTGGCGGCGACGGATGGTCCGATGCCTCAGACGCGTGAGCACGTGTTGTTGGCTCGTCAGGTGGGTGTGCCGTACATCATCGTGGCGTTGAACAAGGCCGACATGGTGGAGGACGAGGAGCTGTTGGAGTTGGTGGAGCTCGAGGTTCGTGAGTTGTTGAACGAGTACGAGTTCCCGGGTGACGATGCTCCGGTGGTGCGTGTGTCGGCGTTGAAGGCGCTCGAGGGTGATGCTGGTTGGCAGGACAAGATCATGGAGTTGATGGCGGCTGCTGATGCGTCGATCCCGGAGCCGCAGCGTGAGTTGGACAAGCCGTTCTTGATGCCGATCGAGGATGTGTTCACGATCACGGGTCGTGGCACGGTGGTGACCGGCAAGGTGGAGCAGGGCAAGGTCCACACGGGTGATGAGATCGAGATCGTGGGTCTGCGTCCGACGCAGAAGACGACGTGTACGGGTGTGGAGATGTTCCGCAAGTTGCTCGATGAGGGTCAGGCGGGCGACAACATCGGTGCGTTGTTGCGTGGCACGAAGAAGGACGAGGTGGAGCGTGGGCAGGTGTTGTGCAAGCCCGGCAGCATCACGCCGCACACGAACTTCGAGGGTCAGGTGTACGTGTTGACCTCGGGTGAGGGTGGTCGTCACAAGCCGTTCTTCAACAACTATCGGCCGCAGTTCTTCTTCCGGACGACGGACGTGACGGGGACGATCCAGTTGCCGGAGGGCACCGAGATGGTGATGCCGGGTGACAACGTCACGATCACCGTCGAGCTCGGCAAGCCGATCGCGATGGACGAGGGCCTGCGCTTCGCGATCCGCGAGGGTGGCCGTACCGTCGGCGCCGGCCGCGTCACCAAGATCACCAAGTGACCGAGGTGTGACCGTCACGCCCCGGGCGATCCTGGGCGTGACCTCACCTCCGGCACACGAACGAACCCTTCGAACGGAGTTCCCATGCCCAAGAACGACAAGCGGGTGAAGATCACCCTCGAGTGCACCGAGTGCAAGCGACGCAACTACATCACGATGAAGTCGAAGATCAACGATCGCGAACGGCTCGAGATGAAGAAGTACTGCTCGCACGACCGTCGGCACACGACGCACAAAGAGACCCGCTGACCCGATCTGGGCCTGCTGCGTCCGGCCTGCCGGCGCGGAGGGTCCGTGGGAGCGGGCTGGTAGCGTTGGCTCGCCCCAGAGGGCAGTAGCTCAGTTGGTAGAGCATCGGTCTCCAAAACCGACGGTCGGGGGTTCGAGTCCCTCCTGCCCTGCGTCTTGCCAGAAAGGCACACTCCTCGATGTCACTCGACGACCTGAACCGTGAGCAGAAGCGCTCACTGAAGCGCATGGGAGCCCTGAACGACCAGGGTGCACCGACCCGCGCCCAGCCGCAGGCTCGTCGCACGGCCGAGGATCGTGTCGGTCCGGCGCAGTACCTCCGTGAGGTCCGCGACGAGATGCGCAAGGTCGCCTGGCCGAAGTGGCCCGAGGTGCGCCGTTTCTCGATCATCGTGGGCATCACCGTGGTGCTCTACACCGCCTACGTCGGCGGGCTCGACTCGCTCTTCGGCGTGTTCTCCTCCTGGTTGTACGACTGACATGACTGACGAACTGCACACCGACGAGCACTCCGCCGCCCTCGAGCACCTCGACGACATCGACGACATCGATGTCGCGGCCGCGCCGGTGGACGGCGCCGACGCCGACCTCGAGGTCGAGGCGTCCTTCGACCTCAGCGGCGATGCCGGCGATGCCGACGATGCCGACGATGCCGACGATGCCGACGACGACGAGGCGGCCGAGGAGGTCGTCGACGACCCCTGGACCCGCCCCGGGTCCTGGTACGTCGTCCACACCCAGAGCGGCTACGAGAAGAAGGTCACCGCCAACCTCGGCGCCCGCATCCAGTCCATGAACATGGAGGACCGCATCTTCGAAGTGGTCATCCCCATGGAGGAGGTCGAGGAGTTCAAGAACGGTCGCAAGCAGACCGTCCAGAAGAAGGTCTTCCCCGGCTACATCCTCGTCCGCTGCCTCATGGACGACGAGAGCTGGTACTGCATCCGCAACACCCCGGGCGTCACCGGCTTCGTCGGCCAGAGCCGTCACGGCCAGAAGCCCACGCCGCTGTCGCGGCGCGAGGTGCAGACGTTCCTCGCCGCCAAGGGTGACGGCACGGGCGGCATGCCGACGCGCAAGAAGCCCAAGCTCGAGTACGAGGTGGGTGAGAGCGTCCGGGTGAAGGAAGGCCCGTTCGCCGACTTCGCCGGCACGATCGCCGAGATCAACGCCGACCACATGAAGCTCAAGGTGCTGGTGAACATCTTCGGTCGCGAGACCCTGGTGGAGATGGACTTCAGCCAGGTCTCCAAGCTCTAGACCGGATCCGATCCGCAGCGGATCGCCTCCAGCACGAACACGAAGGAACACAGCAATGGCAAAGAAGAAGGTCGCTGCGATCATCAAGATCCAGATCCCGGCGGGCAAGGCCACGCCGGCGCCGCCGGTCGGTACCGCCCTCGGTCCGCACGGTGTCGCGATCATGGACTTCGTCAAGCAGTACAACGCCGCGACCGAGTCGCAGGTCGGCACGATCATCCCGGTCGAGATCACGGTCTTCGAGGACCGCACCTTCACCTTCGTGCTGAAGACCCCGCCGACCCCGGTGCTGCTGCGTCAGAAGGCCGGCCTGCCCAAGGGTTCGTCGAACCCGGGCAAGCAGGTCGTCGGCAGCGTCACCGAGGCCGACATCGAAGAGGTCGCGAAGATCAAGATGCCCGACCTCAACGCCTACGACCTCGAGGCGGCCAAGGAGCAGGTGCGCGGCACCGCCCGGTCGATGGGCCTCAAGGTCAACGCCTGATCACCCGCTGATCCACCAGATCTCGTCAGATCTCATCAGATCTCGTCGCCGTCCGGCGACACCACCCGAGCCGGGAGCACCTCGCCCGGCCGCCCAGGGTGCCACACGAGGGAGTCCCACGAAGGAGACGACGGCCATGGCCGGCAAGAAGTACACCGACGCGCAGAAGACCTTCGACCGCGACCAGCTGTTCACGCCGGTCGAGGCGCTCACCAAGGTGAAGGCGATGGCGAAGGCCACGTTCGACGAGACCGTCGACATGGCCGTCCGCCTCGGCGTCGACCCCCGCAAGGCCGATCAGATGGTGCGCGGCACCGTGTCGCTGCCGAGCGGCACCGGCAAGGACGTCCGCGTCGCCGTGTTCGCCGCCGGTGAGGCCGCCGAGGCCGCCCGCGCCGCGGGTGCCGACAAGGTCGGCGCCGACGACCTGGCCGCCGAGATCGAGAAGGGCCAGATGGACTTCGACATCGCCATCGCGACCCCCGACCTGATGCCGCTCGTCGGTCGTCTCGGTCGTGTGCTCGGTCCGCGTGGTCTGATGCCGAACCCGAAGACCGGCACCGTCACCCAGGACGTCGCCCGCGCCGTGAGCGAGTTCAAGGGCGGCAAGGTGGAGTACCGCACCGACCGCTACGGCAACGTGCACGTGCCGCTCGGCAAGGTGAGCTTCGAGCCCGATGCGCTCGAGGCCAACTTCCGCGCCGTGCTCGACGAGCTGCAGCGTGCCAAGCCGGCCGCCGCCAAGGGTCGCTACCTGAAGAAGATCACGGTCAGCTCGACCATGGGCCCCGGCGTCAAGGTCGACACCAACCGGCTCCGCGCCGAGCAGGCCTGAGCCACCCGAACGTCCGATCCGGTCACGCGCCGGCCGGAGCCCGGCCGGTGCGTGCCCGTCGATCGTCTCAGGCCGGTGGTCAGGCCGGTGGTCAGGCCAGTGGTCAGGCCGGTGGTCAGGACGTGGCGTCGAGCTGCTTGGGCGGGCCTGCGTAGGCCCGGACCGGGGCGGTGTCGGCCCGTACGAGTGCCGCCGCCTCCTTCACGTGCTCGTGGACGTCCGGTCCGCCGGTGGCGTCCAGGTACTCGAAGAACGCCTCACGCATGCGCGGGTCCCAGTAGTTGCGCAGATGGTTGCGCACCCCCTCCACGCGACGGGCGTGCGGGTACGGCGCGAAGAAGTCGCCGATCTGGTTCGCCATCGTGACCAGGCGCTCGGTGTCGATGAAGCTCACGAGCCCACCCCGGCGTGCGCGGCCGCCTTCACCACGTCGACGGCCGTCACCTTGTACTCGGGGCAGTTCGTGGCCCAGTCGTCGAGGTTGCTGGTGAGGTTGTTCACCATCGTGTGCGCGAAGTGGAACGTCGTGTACACGATGCCCGGGTTCACCCGTTCGCTGATCCGTACCGTGAGCTCGGTGGAGCCGTAGCGGCTGGAGATCCGGGCACGGTCGCCGGTGGCGAGGCCGCGAGCAGCGGCGTCGCCGGCGCTGATCTCGAGCACGTCCTCGTCGTGCCAGGCGAGGTTCGCGGTGCGACGCGTCTGGGTGCCGACGTTGTACTGGCTGAGGATCCGGCCCGTCGTGAGCAGGAGCGGATACTGGTCGTCGGTGCGCTCGCGGGTGGGCACGTACTGGGTGAGCATGAACGAGCCCTTGCCGCGGGGGAACTGCACCGTGTGCAGCACCTCGGTGCCCTCCGGCGCATCGGTGTTGCACGGCCACTGCACCGACCCCAGCTTCTCGATCTTCTCGAAGCTCATGCCGCTGTAGGCCGGTGACGTGCGGGCGATCTCGTCGAGGATCTCGCTCGGGTGGTCGTAGTGGCACTCGTAGCCCATCGCGTTCATGAGCCCGACGGTGATCTGCCAGTCGGCGAAGCCGCCGAGCGGCTCCACCACCTGGCGGACCATGCTCACGCGACGCTCGGCGTTCGTGAACGTGCCGTCCTTCTCGAGCGAGGAGCTGCCGGGCAGGAACACGTGCGCGAACTTCGCGGTCTCCGACAGGTACAGGTCCTGCACGATGACGCACTCCATGCTGCGCAGCGCGGCCTCGACGTGGTGCCGGTTCGGGTCGCTCTGCACCGGGTCCTCGCCCTGGATGTAGATGCCCTTGAACGTGCCGGCGGTCGCGGCGTCGAACATGTTCGGCAGGCGCAGGCCGGGCTCGCTGTCGAGCTCGATGCGCCACTCCGCCTCGAACGAACCGCGCACCTCGGGATCGGTGACGAAGCGGTAGCCGGTGAGCATGTGCGGCCAACTGCCGAGGCACGAGCCACCCTGCACGTTGCCCTGCCCGCGCAGCGGGTTGACGCCCACACCCTCGCGGCCCACCATGCCGCAGGCCATCGTGAGGTTGCCGAGGCACATCACACCGGTGGAGCCCTGCGAGTGCTCGGTGACGCCGAGCCCGTAGTAGATCGTGCTCTTCGGGCCCGACGCGTAGATGCGGGCGAGGCGACGGATGTCCTCGGGGTCGAGACCGGCCTCGGGACCCACCACCTCGGGGGAGTAGCGCTCGTCGCCGACGAGGCCCATCCAGAGCTGGAAGTCGTCCCAGTCGCAGCGAGCCCGGACGAACTCCTCGTCGTACAGGCGCTCGGTCACCACGACGTGGGCGACGGAGTTGAGCACGAGCACGTTGGTGCCGGGCCGCAGCGCGAGGTGCACCTCGGCGCGGCAGTGCGGGCTGTCGACGGTCTCGGTGCGCCGCGGGTCGATCACGAGCAGCTTGGCGCCGCGGCGCACGGCGCGCTTCATCATCGAGCCGAACACCGGGTGGCCCTCGGTGGGGTTGGCACCCACGACCAGCACGACGTCGGCCTGGAGCACGGAGTCGAAGTGCTGGCTGGCGGCGCCGGCGCCCAGGGTGGCCGACAGGCCGAACTGGGTGGGCGAGTGGCAGATCCGCGAGCAGTTGTCGATGTTGTTGTTGCGCAACGCGACACGGGCGAACTTCTGCATGAGGAAGATCTCCTCGTTGGTGCAGCGCGAACTCGACACCGCGCCGACCGACCCGCGGCCGTAGGTGTCCTGCAGCCGGTGGAGCTCGGAGGCCGCGTGGGCGAACGCCGTCGGCCAGTCGACCTCCTGCCACGGCTCGTCGATCGAGGCGCGGATCATCGGGGTGCGGATGCGGTCCGGGTGCGCGTAGTAGTCGAACGCGAACCGGCCCTTCACGCAGCTGTGCCCGTGATTGGCCTTGCCCTCCTTCCACGGCACCATGCGCACGACGCGCCCCTCGTGCGTCTCGGCCTTGAAGCCGCAGCCGACGCCGCAGTAGGCGCAGGTGGTGACGACGCTGTTGTCAGGCTTGACCGGAATCGGCACGGTGGTACCCCCCTGGGAACAGGCTCTTCTCGATGAGGGCGTCACTGGGGCAGGCCTGCACGCAGGCGCCGCAGCTGACACATTCTGACGCGAGGAACGACTCGTCCTGGCTCGCGGCGACCTTCGACCCGAAGCCACGCCCCGAGATCGTGAGGGCGAAGGTGCCCTGGATCTCCTGGCAGGCCCGCACGCAGCGCGAGCAGACGATGCACTTGGCGGGGTCGAACAGGAAGTACGGGTTCGACTCGTCGACCGCGAGGTGCTGGTGGTGGTCGCCACCACGGTACGGGTGGTCGGCCGGCAGGCCGTCGGTGAGCCCCACCTGCTCGAGCGTGGTGTGGAACTCGCTCCACCCGCCCTCGATGTCGCTCGCCGGGTAGTCGGACAGGTACAGCTCGACCACCCCGCGGCGCAGGGCCGTGAGCCGCTCGCCGCCGGTGCGCACCGTCATGCCGGACTCGACCGGCGTGGTGCAGCTGGCCGGGTAGCCGCGGCGACCCTCGATCTCGACCAGGCACACACGGCAGCTGCCGAAGCACTCGAGGGTGTCGGTGGCGCAGAGCTTGGGCACCGTGGCGCCGGCCACGGTGGCGGCGAGCAGCACCGAGCTGCCGGCGGGCACCGTGGTCTCGACGCCGTCGATCGTGAGCGTGACCGGCTCGCCGTCACGAGGCGGGGTGCCGAGGTCGACGGCCTCGCGCAGCCCGCGCAGCTCGGTCCACACCTGCTTGCCGGCGGTGCCGGCGGTGCCGGCGGTGCCGGCCGGGGCAGGGTTCGTCGTGCTCATGCCGGCGCACCTCCGTGGGATCCATGGCCGTCGGTCGACCGGGTGCCCGACGCCCGGCGTCGGTCCCAGAGCTGCAGCGCCGAGCGCACCGGGTAGGGCGTGAGACCGCCGAGCGCGCACAGCGATCCGTGCTCGAGCACGTCGCACAGCTCGTCGAGCTGCTCGCGCATGCGTGCGCTGCGGTCGCCGGCGGTGATGCGGTCGATCAGCTCCACACCCCGTGTGGAACCGACGCGGCAGGGGGTGCACTTCCCGCAGCTCTCGGCGGCGCAGAACGACATCGCGAACCGTGCCTGGGCGGCGAGGTCGACGGTGTCGTCGAACACGACGATGCCGCCGTGGCCGAGCAGGCCGCCGGCCGCCGTGATCGCCTCGTAGTCGAGGACGGTGTCGAGCTGGTCGTCGTCGAAGTAGGCGCCGAGCGGCCCACCGATCTGGACCGCACCGATCGGGCGTCCGCTGCGTGTGCCGCCGCCGAAGCGCTCGACCAGGTCGCGCAGGCTGACCCCGAAGGGCACCTCCACGAGGCCACCGCGGGCGATGTTGCCGGCGAGCTGCACGGGCAGCGTGCCCATGGAGCGGCCGACGCCGTGACCGGCGTAGGCAGCGCCGCCGTGGGCGAGGATCCACGGCACCGATGCGAGCGTGACGACGTTGTTCACCACCGTCGGCTTGCCGTACAGGCCCTCGATGGCGGGCAGCGGGGGCTTGGCGCGCACCTGGCCGCGCTTGCCCTCGATGCACTCCAGCATCGACGTCTCCTCGCCGCAGATGTAGGCGCCGGCGCCCATCCGCACCTCGAGGTCGAACGAGTGTCCCGACCCGGCGACGTCCGCGCCGAGCCAGCCCGCGGCGCGGGCGGTGTCGATCGCAGCGGTCATGGTGGCGATCGCCTGCGGGTACTCGGAGCGGATGAACACCACCCCGTGGGTGGCGCCGACGCCGAACGCGGCGATCGTCATGCCCTCGATCAGGCAGAACGGGTCGCCCTCCATCACCATCCGGTCGGCGAACGTGCCGGAGTCGCCCTCGTCGGCGTTGGCCACGACGTACTTCGGGGTGGCCGGGGCCTCGGCGACGGTGCGCCACTTGATGCCGGTGGGGAAGGCCGCGCCACCACGGCCGCGCAGGCCGGAGGTGGTCACCTCGGTCACGACGTGCTCGGGGCCGTGGGCGAGTGCCGCGCGGAGGCCCTCGTACCCGCCGTGGGCGAGGTAGTCGTCGAGCGAGCGGGGATCGACCACGCCGTGGCGCTCGAAGGTGAGCCGGGTCTGCCCGGACAGCTCGGCGATCGCCTCGACCGGCCCGAGGGCCAGCGGGTGGGCCCCGGGTGCGAGGGCCGTGGTGGCGAACCCGGCGTCGAAGAGCGAGGTGACGTCGTCGGCGCCGACCGGCCCGTAGCCGTGGCGGACACCGTCGAGCTCCACCTCGACGAGGGGATCGAGGTGGAACAGGCCGCGCGAGCCGGTGCGCACGACCGACACGTCGAGGCCGCGAGTGGCGGCCTCGGCGGTGATCGCGACGGCGACGTCGTCGGCGCCGATCGACAGGGCGATCGCGTCGCAGGGCACGCAGATGCGCACGGTCACGAGGCCACCTCCCCGTGGCCGTCGCCGCGCTGCTCGCGGGCCGAGACGACGAGGCGGTCGACCGCGGCGGCCGTGAGGCGCCCGACCGGACGCTCGTCGAACAAGGCCGCCGGCGAGACGGCGCAGAGCCCGAGGCAGTAGACGACCTCGGTGGTGAGCGATCCGTCGGCGGTGGTGCCGCCGAACGCGGTGCCGGTGACCGCCTCGACGTGCTCCCACACGGGTGCTCCACCGGCGGCCTGGCAGCTCTCGGCCTGGCAGACCCGCAGCGTGTGGCGGCCGCCCGGCTCCGTGCGCAGGTCGTGGTAGAAGGTGATCACGCCGTGGACCTCGGCCCGCGACAGGCCGAGCGCCTTCGCGATCGGCCGCACGGCCGAAGGCGGCACGTACCCGAGCCGGTGCTGCACGTCCTGCAGCACGACGACGAGCCGGGTCGGGTCGTGGTGGTTGGCGTCGAGCGCCGCGTCGATCGCCGCCGCCTGCTCGGGCGGCAACGGCGGTGCCTCCGGCTCGGTGGCTCGTCCCGATCTGCCTGTCCGCACCCGTCCCCCCTGCACCACTCCCTGGATGTCCTGGATTTCCCCAGGACCGAACCGCACGGGCCCGTGGGGCCCGGGGTGCCGGCTGGTCGTCGACCGGCGGCACCGTGGAACGATCGTACCGGTTTTGGCGCGGCCGTCACGCGGCCGTCACGCGGCCCGCACCCGCCCGGCGGGGGGCACGGGCGGGCACGGGCGGGCACGGGCGGGCACGGTTGGTCGCTCCCGCCCCGCCCGGTAGCCTGCCGGGACAACCCAACGACGGTCGCTCGCCGCAGACAGCTGGTCCACCTCCGGGTGGGTAATGCACCCCGCGCCAGCCGAGGTGGATGCTGCCGAGTCGCTGGAGTGTCTCGTGTGCGCACGCGGCCCTCTCGCTCCTCGCGGTGTTCGCTCATGCGAGCACCCCGAGTCGAAGCGAGAGGAGGTGCAACACACACATGGAGAACCCCCGACAGGAGAAGGTCGCCGTCGTCGACGAGGTGACGGCCAAGCTCAACGAGGCCAGCGCCGTCATCGTGACGGAGTACCGCGGCATGAAGGTCGGCCAGCTCGCGGCCCTGCGCCGTCAGCTGCGCCCCGTCGGCGGCGAGTACAAGGTCTACAAGAACACCCTGGCTCGTTTCGCCGCGGAGAACGCCGGCATGCCCGGCCTCGCCGACCTGCTGGTCGGCCCGAGCGGCATCACGTTCGTCACCGGTGACGCAGCGGCAGTGGCCAAGGCCCTGCGCGACGCGTCGAAGGCGAACCCGCTGCTCGTGCTCAAGGGCGGTGTCATCGGCGGCAAGGTCATCTCGGCCAAGGACGTCGAGGCGCTCGCCGACCTGCCGAGCCGCGAGGTCCTGCTCGCCCAGTTCGCCGGTGCCCTGCAGGCCCCGATGGCCAAGATGGCCGGCCTGCTGCAGGCGATGCCGCGCAACCTCGCGTACGGCCTCAAGGCCCTCATCGATCAGAAGTCAGCTGCCTGAGAGCCGCTGATCCACCACACACGCATCACGCAACCCCACATTCCAAGGAGAAGATCATCATGGCTCTCAGCAAGGACGAGATCCTCGACGCCATCGGCGCCCTCACCGTCATCGAGCTCAGCGAGCTCCTCACCGCCTTCGAGGAGAAGTTCGGCGTGACCGCCGCCGCTCCCGTCGCCATCGCCGCTGCCGGCCCCGCCGCTGCCGCTGCTCCGGCCGAGGAGGAGAAGGACGAGTTCGACGTCATCCTCACCGACGCCGGTGCGCAGAAGATCCAGGTCATCAAGGTCGTCCGCGAGCTCACCAGCCTGGGCCTCAAGGAGGCCAAGGACCTCGTCGACGGCGCGCCGAAGCCCGTCCTCGAGAAGGCGAACAAGGATGCCGCCGAGGCGGCCAAGGCCAAGCTGGTCGAGGCCGGCGCAGGCGTCGAGATCAAGTGACCCCGTGCCGCTCGATCGAGCGGCGCCGGCACTGCTGAACACGGGTGAGGCCCGGGGCACCCGCCCCGGGCCTCACCGCGTCCGGGATCAGCTCCATGCGGGATCGAACACCTCGTCGGTCCCGTCGCTCACCTGCCGGAGACCCGTGCCGTCCGGACGGACGGCGTACAGGACGAAGACCGAACCCTCGTGGTCGCTCGCGTAGACGATCTCCGTCCCGTCGGGCGACCAGCTGGGGAACATCGCGCCCACCGCCTCCGGGAGGTCGCCCGCGCTCAGGTCCGTCCGGGTGCCGTCCGCCAGGTTCCACACGGCGACCTGCGACGTGCTGTGTTCGGTCCACAGCGCCGCCGTCAACAGCTCACCGTCGCGCGACCACTCGGGCGTGACGTCGAGAGCCATCGGCGGCATCGGTGTCGCACCCGTGTCGAGGAGCTGCTCGGCTCCGTCCGCCACGTCGACGATGCGGAGTTCGACGTCGCCGCCTACGAACGGGTAGCGCACGAACGCGATCCGGCTGCCGTCGGGGGACCAGGCGGCGCCCAGGTCGGTTCCGTCACCGGCGGTCAGCGGTCGCCGGCCGCCATCGGCGATCGACACCAACGCGAGGCGACCATCCGCAGCCGTGAACGCCACGAACCGCCCGTCCGGGCTCACCACCGGCAGGTCGTCGCCGGCATCGTCGGTGAGCGTCCGGGTCGACGTGCCGTCCCAGAGGTGGATCCCCGGGGTGGGCCCCTCGGGTGGGACCGATGTCCCACCACCCACGACGATCGGTCCGTTGCCGACGGCGTACACGAGCCCGACACCGTCCGGCGTGAACGATGGCGAGTTCGCGCGATATCCGGTGGTGGTGACGACGTCGATGCGGCCGGAGGCCACGTCGACGAGGCAGATCTCGCCACCGCGGTTCCGGGCGGTGCCGACGAGGCCGAGGTCGAAGCCCTCCGACATCGGCCAGATGTCGGTGGCCGACCAGCTCCGGTACTCGCACACGCCCGCCACGCGGTCGTGGGCCGGGTTCCAGGTGGCACCGACGAACACCGACCCCTCAGGGTGTCGTGATCGGAACTCGCCCGTGGTCGGATCGATGATGCACGTGCCCAGGTACCAGTCGCCGCCGGGTTCCTCCTGGATCGGACAGGACACCGCGATCGGATCGTCCACGTCGGAGCCGGTCGTGCTGGCCGGCGTCGCGGTGGTCGAGGCCGCGGTGGGCGGCTCCGGGCTGGCGCTCTTCGCCCCGGGCGACGGACCACCGCACGCGGTGACGAACAGGGCCATCGGCAGGAGCAGTCGGGTGATCGAGTGCATCACACCTCCCCTCATCGGGTCCGACCACATGGTGCGTCCCGGCCCTCGCCCGCGCCAGAGCCCTTCGACCCGCCGAACCACCGGAGCGACGTGGTCCGGTGATCGGTCGGAGGTGGGAGGCGGCGTACCGTACGGACATGTCGCACGATGGGGGACGGCTGCTGTCGCTGGCCGCAGGGACGGTGCTCGACGTCGGTCCGGCCGACGCGGTGGAGGTCGCGGCAGCGGCGGGGTGGCCCGCCGTCGGGCTCTGGTTCGACGCACGTTCGTGGACCGACGCCACCACCCGGGACGTGGCGGCCCGACTCGCGGCCACCGGGGTGCGCGCACTCGACGTCGAGCCCGTGATCCTCGGCCGTGGTGACGACGGGGGTGAGCGGCTGGTGGACGCCGCTGCCGCGCTCGGGGTTCCGTACGTGCTGATGGCCAGTGGCGGCGCCGACCACGACCGGGTCGCCACACGCCTGGGCGAGCTCTGCGTCCACGCCGATCGCCACGCGCCGGGGGTGCGGATCGTCCTCGAGTTCCTGCCGATCTTCTCGGTCCGCACCCTCGACGAGGCCGTCGCCGTGGTCCGCCGGGTGGATCATCCCGCGGCGGCCGTCCTGGTCGACACCCTGCACCTTGCCCGATCCGGCGGGTCGCCCGCCTCGCTCGGCCGCTTCGAGCCGTCGCTGCTGCCGTACCTGCAGGTGGCCGATGCCCCCATCGACGCGCCGGCGGACCTCGACGGTCTTCGTCACGAGGCGTTGCACGGCCGCGTGCTGCCGGGGCAGGGAGCGCTGCCGCTGGTGGACGCACTGCGAGCGCTGCCGGGCGTGCCCGTGTCGGTGGAGTTGCGGTCCGCCGAGCTGATGGAGCGATTCCCCGATCCGGTCGCCCGGGCCGCCGCCGTGCTGGAGGCCACCCGGAGCGTCGTGGCCGCAGCGGATCGATCCGGCGGCTGAGACCGGTCGGCGCCGGCGAGCGCGGTGCGGGGGTACAGGCGGCTGACGTGCGTGGAGGAGGCGATCCTGGCGGCGCCGGCGGCGCCGCCCCGGGCGCCCGAGCAGGCCGCGTCGTGGCCG
>Ga0315904_10006447_pt1 | contig 16045 bp, 15 predicted proteins | sample LakEriMetagenome_6_FD_203529 | JGI IMG/M metagenome (GOLD analysis project Ga0315904, IMG submission 203529) | Freshwater fungal communities from buoy surface, Lake Erie, Ohio, United States - Buoy 12 MA120 | ecosystem: Environmental > Aquatic > Freshwater > Lake | place: USA: Lake Erie, Ohio... | reverse complement strand
AATGTTATCGTGAGAACTGCGCAGTTTGTTTTCTAAACTGGCTATCCAGATGTCTTGATGGAAATTTTTACGTATTACATCAGTGCCCCAGTATTGTAAAACATAGCGTGGAGTAATTGGTTGGCCTAAACGTTGGCTCCACCACGGATCAATCTGCTCACGCCAGTCTCTACTTTCTTTGCTGCGACCTTCTAGCAAGGTACGATCCCAGCCAAACACTGCACTGACAGCATCTTTGAGCGTACTGGCAAAGCTTTCTCTACGAAAGCCGTGGAAGTTTACCAGATAATCAGCCACAGTGTCTTTGCCACTGCCTATGAAACCGCAGATGCCTATTATCATGTCAGTGTCTTAATTCCTAAATGTTCTAGAGCTGAGTGCAACATTATTATCTGTCTACGACAGTCTTCTAGGGCATTGTGTGTAGCCGGGGGTTTGGGCAAATCAGGATAAAGACTGTAGACAGTTCTAGCATCACGCACTGACCAAAACTGCCAGGGCAGTGCCATGTTATAACTTTTGTAAGCGTGTTCTAGAATGTTAGCATCAAAGGTTGGACCATTAGCCCAGAATCTTTTACTGTGCCAGATCAACTTGCCCAGTTGGGTTAGGGCTGTCTGCAGATCAACTCGGTCACTGTGATTGCCAAAGGCTTCGTCTTGAATATGTTTAGGTTGCGTAGCCCACCAATCAAGAGTGAGCTGTTCTATCACTCGATCGGGCTGACTTTCGGGATCAATTCTGAGATACAAACTGGCACTTTCATCCCATTCAGTACTGGGACGCAATGGGTCGAATATCTGAGCTGCAATTGTAATAATGCAAGCCGCCGGTCCGGTACCAAGTGTTTCTATATCGATCATTATGTCAGCCATGCTGCAATTATACAGCAGTCTGACTAACAGGTCAACTCAATTAGGTTTTAGCCAATCACAAAGGTCAGTGGTTGACTGCCATCTACGTACAGTTTGAGATCTTCCAAACACTTGTCCATGATGGCCTGCCCTTCGTTTTTCATGGTAGTACCATTTAGGCTGGTACCGCCTTGTGGACCAGCTATGTTTTGGAATTTTTCTCTGGCTTCGCCAATGGTAACTTTGCAAGCACCTACCATGAAGTCGCGAATCCATTGGCCAATCTGCATGTCTTGCAGCAAGATGATTTCAGGTTTGAGTTGATATACCCATAGCAATACAACTTCGCCTGTGCCTTGAGGGCGTCTAATTAGTTGCAGCTTTTTGGTTACAGGGTTGAATGTGTAGTTGATGTAGCCACCAAACATACGTGCGCTAAGTTCCACATACTGCTGGTAAAAATCGTAGGTAGCTAGGCCGCCGGCCACATTAAAGTTGAGCAGGTAAACATTGAGAGTAGCTGCACTAAACGGATCAAAACTGGAACTGAACGGTCCTGTGGCATTGCCAATAGTTCTGCGGAAAATCTGTCTTACCTGCATGATTTCCTGAGGCATTGTGTAGACTTCTTGGTCGCGTATCAGTTCCATGAAGATGTAGGCTTCTTCATAGCCGTTTTGAGCTCGCTGACGATATGTACCTATGGTTCTTTGATAGGCTGCCTCATAGTGCTCTGGGTCTAGCTCTATGTCCACAATGCCGTCACCCAATTGCAGTCGCACATATTCAATGAGATCTTGCTTGAGTACGTCTAAGTTGATAGTGTTTTCTGGATAATCGGCCATAAAAAAGTTCCTCAGCAATATTTAGCTGAGGAACCGGCTGCAACTAGGCAGTTTACTTGCTTTTGAGCAGCACTAAATTTTCACTACCGCGTCCGTTAAACTTTACTTCCGTAGCCTTAATATCCTTAAACATCTTTCTAGCCTGTGGCACACTGCTGGTCATAATATCTTTCAGCTGCTCAGCCGGGCGTCTCAACGTTTTCATAACACTTTCTGTGCTGCTGTAGCCAATTAGGCTGTTGTTCTTGACTGTGAAAGCACCCACATGCGGATCGGCTACCAAGTGCACCAGTTTGCGTTTCTTGGTGTCATAGAGCCAGGCTTCGCTTTTGTCCACCAGCTGACTGGCTGGCAAGCTTTTGAGTTTGAGTTCAGGAAACTCGGACAACAGTTTGAACTTGGCTGCACGTTTTTCTGCACTGACTGGTTTGACCTTGCGGGGTTTACGCTCGACCTTTTTGATTTGCACATAGCTGCCACAATCGGCCACAACCTGTTCGCAGAATTTGATAAGATTTTTCAGTTGATTCTTGCCAAACTGGCTGTATCCTTCAACTAACTGAGCATCACGACCGTGTAAGGCCTGTTCTAGTTCATCTTGGTGCCGCTTCCATTGTTGTACTATTTCGGCAGTCAACTGCGGCGCAACATTTTTGCCACGCAGTACCGCAATGGGTTTGAAATCTGCGGACATTTTACCACCGGCTTCGATCATGGTGTCGTACATGGCATCGATATCAGCAGCAGCCTCTATCATTTTTTCACGCAGTCGATCTTGTATATTGGGTTTGGCTGCTTCGGGCTCAACTTCGGTTGGTTTGTGCTTGGATTCCACAATCGATTCGATCTGTGATTGTATGTAAAAATTCAGTTTGGCCAGTTCCTGTTCTTTCAACTCTAGTCCACGTAGGTTCATTCGGCTGAGCCAACCGTAGGTCTGGGTCACATCACTTTCAGGTACACGAGCAAACTTTTTCGCATCGTTCATGCGGTCGTGCCTGGACAGCCAATCGATGATCATTTCTTTGGCTTCTTTTTTACTGTAATGATAGTGGTACCAGTAGAGAGCTTTGGTCAGCGCACTGCTACGGTCCTCAATGGGCTGTATGCGCCAATCGGGTTCCAGCCCGGTATATTTGGTGTCAGCGCCTTTGGGATTCAGCGGCTTGATAGGTTTGGTTGCAGTTTTAGCAAGCATGATTGCTCCGGTAAGGTTGATTGTGTATTATACGTTTTTTGCTATTTTTGGTCAACTAGTACTTTTGCTGTAATTTTGCTAACAAAACGTGGTGTTCTAAGTTGGTACAAGATTGTTCAAATTCAGTCATCAGCTGACGATACTTCACAGTTTCTTTGCGCATGCGTCTACATTCCACTGTTTCCATACTGATTTCTTTGGCCAGTTGCTCGCAGTGTGCCATCATCTTGAGACAATCTTTACGGTGAACGGTGTGTCTGGGCAGTTGATAGATACTGCGCTCGATGCGGTCCAATCGTTCAAAGTGTTCCATAATCTATAATAGCATCCATTTAATTAGCTGTCAATCTACAGCTAAATATGGATTATGCCAAGATTAAGCCTTTACCGTCCAGATCGCACCAACGATTATCGTTTCTTAGACCGTAGAATTTCGGAAATGTACACAGTTGGCGGCTTAGATATCTTTGTACACAAGTATTTGGGTACACAGACTGGTGGACAAGACTCGGCACTCAGCGGCAACGGCGATGCTACACAGCCGGTCTATGACAGTTTGAATCCTTTGTTTATTGAAGACTTGCTGTTGTTAGAAAACCGCGATCGAGTGTACTCAGACGATGTGTATGTCATGCGTGGTGTGTATCAGGTGCAGGACATTGACTTTGATCTTACACAGTTCGGACTGTTCTTGAACGGCGATACACTGTTTATCACGTTTCATTACAACGACATGATTGACACTTTGGGGCGCAAACTCATGGCCGGCGATGTGCTAGAAATCCCCAACCTCAAAGACTACCATCCCTTAGATCCTACTATACCGCTGCCACTGCCAAGATACTATGTGATTCAAGATGCAAAATTTGCGGCCGAAGGATTCACGCAGACTTGGCAACCGCACACTTGGCGTGTCAAAGCCACGCCAATGGTCAACAGTCAAGAATTCAACAGCATCCTGGACAAGCCTGTACAAAACGCCACCATCTGGGACAATGGTAATTTTTATCCTGCAGGCAGTTGGGTGCTTTATGGCAACACCTATTACTATGCCGTACGTGACGTACAACCAGGAGTAGACATCACCGATCCTTTTTACTGGGAGCAACGCACACCAGAAACCATTGGCGACAATGTCAGCACACGTAAGAAAGACACAGAAATCAATGATGCTATCCTTACCCAAGCTGATGTTGAAGTACCATTAAGCGGCTACGATACAACCAAGTTTTACATTGTGCCAACAAAGAATGGCATACCAGTTACACCAACAGGTATCAATATCAGCAATCCGGGAGTTAACGCTAGCAGCACAGTGGCCAATGACAGCAGCGACAATGGTACACCAGTTGCAGATGGTTATACCATGGGCTATCTAACCGGCGACGGCATTGCTCCCAATGGCTTACCAGTGACTCCGGGTGTAACTTTCCCGTTGAGACCTAGAGAAGGCGACTATGCACTGCGATTGGATTTCTTTCCAAATAGACTGTTTAGATATGATGGCCGTCGCTGGATCAAAATTGAAGACAACGTGAGAACAGACCTAAATAACGGGCCAGCTAATAAAACACTACGTAGTAGCTTTGTCAATAACACCGAAGAAGTACAAACCACAGATCGCGGTGCTATACCAAGTAGACAAAGTCTCAGTGAAATTCTAAAGCCCAGAGCCGATAACGGTGGATAATAATGCAGCAGTTTTTTTATCTTGACGCATAAGTATAAGATGCATATTTACAAGATTACCAATATTGCGAATAGCAAAGTCTACATAGGCCAAACAGTTCAAAAAAATCCTAAAATGCGTTGGTACGCACATTTGGCTGATGCTCGCCGTGGGAAAAAAAGTTATTTGCTTGACAGCATTAGAAAGTACGGCCAAGAATCTTTTGTCTGGGAAGTAATTGATCATGCACAATCTATTGATGAACTAAACACTAAAGAAGGTTATTGGTTGAATCATTTTAGAAGTCAAGGCATCGTTGTGTACAACAACAGAGAAGCAGGCGGCAATAAAACACACAGTGCTGCAAGCATTGAGCGTATGCGAGCTTCACAAAAATTACGCCACGATACGACCAGCGTTGGCGGATGGAAACGACGAGATGGTGGTGCTATGAAGGGCAAATCTCACCCAAAAAAGGGCCAAAGTAGTAAAAAGTGGACAGACGAAATGCGAGCTGCACATTCTATCCGGTGCAAAGAACGAGAAGCTCGTAAAAAATTGCTCGTCCAAGGAGAATAAAAATTCAAAGTTATTTTTACGACGAGCAAATAAGAAGATTCCTATTGCAGTTTACTAGGATCTTCAGCAACTTTCAAGTCGAATATGGCCGCGATCCTGACACGGGTCTACCTACTCTACTTAGAGTGCCAGTGAGGTACGGCGATGCCAGTCGTCAAGCACAGACGATTATACAGCAGAACTCAGCCAGCAGTTTGCCTAGCACGCCGTTAATGACATTTTATATCACGGGCTTTAATTATGCTCGAGACCGCCTACAAGAACCGTATCACGTGAACAAGATAGCAGTGAGACAGCGCACCTATGACACTGCCACTGAGACCTATGAAACCACACAAGGCAATGCCTTTACTATTGAACGTTTGATGCCAGTGCCGTACAACCTTGAAATTGGGTTGGATATCTGGACTAGCAATACCAATCAAAAAATGCAGTTACTAGAACAGATTGTAACACTGTTTAATCCAGCACTAGAAATTCAAAGCACCGACAACTACATTGACTGGACCAGCCTTAGCGTGGTAGAACTAGAAAGTGTTAACTGGTCAAGTCGAACTATACCGCAGGGCACCGAAGACACTATTGACATTGCCAGTCTGAAGTTCACTCTTCCTATCTGGATTAGCCCACCGGCCAAGGTCAAAAAACTAGGTGTGGTTACCAAAATTATTGCCAGCATGTATAACAGCCGCGGCGATCCTATTGATGCGCTTACCAACAACGATCTGCTGTTAGGTACACGTCAGCGTATTACTCCATATGCTTATCAAACTCTGCTAATTGGTAATCAGCTACAGGTATTGAAATACAGTCAGCCCATTGATGAGTCTAATTTTAGTTTACTAATACCGCAGAATCCACCTAGTAACGTTATGTGGCGTGCTGTGGTTGGCTTGTACGGTACACTGCGTGAAGGCATCAGTCAAATCAGACTGGAAACAGAAGACGGTACAGAAATTGTAGGTACAGTCAGCTACCATCCCAGCGATGACAGATTCATTCTATTTGATGTAGACATAGACACTATTCCTGAAAACACACAAGCGCCTTTGACCGCAATAATTGATCCGGGAAGATCCGGTCCGGGAGCAGGCTTACCAGCTGCCGCCAAAGGGCAGCGTTATCTGCTTACAGAAGATCTTGGCAGTGTTGATAATACTGCTTTAACTGCGCCTTCTGCGTGGTTCAGCAATGTTCCTATCGTGGCCAAGGCCAACGACATTATTGAATTTGACGGCGGAAGTTGGCATATATCTTTTAATGGTCAAATTGAACGTGACATTCAATATGTAACCAATTCTAACACAAATATACAGTATCGTTGGACCGGAAATGAGTGGGTAAAATCATACGAAGGACTGTACGTGGGAGGCCGATGGAGTCTGGTATTGTAAATGCAGTAGGCGTGATGTTTTACTGCTTGGAAACAGATCGCTATCTTTATCTGTTAAGAAACGATCCTAAAAATCCCAACAGCTGGGGTCTACCCGGTGGTAAGGTCAGCGGCAAAGAAACCCTGATCAAAGCCATGCAGCGTGAATGCCACGAAGAACTGGGTGTTTGGCCTCGACACAAAAAGCTAGTGCCAATAGAAATGTTCACCAGTCCTGACAGCAAGTTTCAATATCATACTTTCCTGTCAGTGCTTGATCGCGAGTTTACTCCCAGACTCAACGACGAACACCTTGGCTATGCCTGGGTCAGTGCCGGTACTATACCTAGACCTTTGCATCCTGGGCTTTGGCAAACCATCAACATTGACGTAGTACGTGAAAAAATCAATCTAGTGCTAGACAAAATCACCCAAAACCTTAATTAAGGGAGCCGGATAGCACCCGATTTAGGGCGGTCCACATAAATATTGTTGAACAACTTTATAAAAGGATTGTACCATGGCCCTGATATCACCCGGCGTAGAAGTCACTATTATCGATGAGAGTAACTATATTCCTTCGGCAACCAATAGTGTTCCCTACATTCTGCTTGCCACCGCAGCTAACAAAATTAACGGCACTGGCACTGGCATCGCTCCAGGCACATTGGCTGCTAATGCGAATAACATTTATCTAATCACCAGTCAGCGTGATCTGGTTGCTACATTTGGCAATCCGTTCTTCTATAAGACTTCGGCTGGTACACCAATCAACGGTTACGAACTAAACGAATACGGCCTGCTAGCTGCCTACTCGACCCTGGGCATCAGCAATCGTGCATATATTCAACGTGCAGACATTGACCTGTCAGAATTGACTGCCAGCCTGGTACGCCCAACTGGTGCTCCACCTAACGGCACGTTCTGGCTCAACACCGCAGATACAGCCTGGGGCATTTTCGCCTGGAACTTGACTACCAACTCGTTCTCACTCAAAGCACCTATTGTAATCACAGACAGCAGCAAGATTGAACCAAGTCCTAGCACTGCTCCACGCAGCAGCGTAGGTAGCATTGGTGACTATGCAATCAACACTTTGAATTCTAACAATCCTGTATATTTCAAAGACAGCACCAATACCTGGGTACTAGTTGGTAGCGATGCCTGGAAGTTGAGTATTCCTACTATCACTGGTGCCAACACTGTAACTGGTACTTTGAATGCTGCCGAAGCAATTGTAATCAACGGTATTACTGTACTGGTTCCAGCAGCTCCTAACAATACACTGAATGGTTTGGTAGGTGCAATCAATGCTGCAACTATCCAAGGTGTTGTTGCTGCTAACGTCAGCAACAGACTGGTGCTATATGCAGACAGCACTGCAACTGCCGACGGTTCAACTGCCAATGGTGGTGCAATTGTGCTAGACTTTGGCACACAAGACCTGTTTATTGATCTGGGCGTTCAAGCTCAGACCTACTATGCACCTGCATTCCAGGCAAGTCCACACTACACAGTTCCTCGTTGGAGCAGCTTTGATGCCAATCCAAAGCCAACCGGTTCTGTTTGGAACAAGATTACCAATGTCAACAACGGCGCTAACATGGTGGTATCCAAGTATGATGCAACTCTTGGCGTGTTCGTTGAACAAGGTGCACCAATTTATCAAAATGATCAAAGTGCTAACAAAGCACTTGACCCAGCTGGCGGTGGTATTAACATCCCAGCAGGTACTACCTACACCCAGTATGATGTCAGCGAAAATAATACTTTCACGCTGAAGTTGTTTGAACGTGCCACAGCTGGTCGTACCGTTATTGTTGGTGACGAAACTGCTCCGGCATTTTCAATTGGTACCACATTTACCATCGAAGCTAGCCAGACAAACAATACTGCACTTACTTCACCAGTGACAGTGACACTAACAGGCTCTACAGCGGCAGATTTTTGCTCAGATGTAAGTCTTGCTAATGTTGCTGATGTCAGTGCTGAAGTAACCGCTAGCGGTGCTATTCAGTTTATACATTCTCGCGGTGGTGTAATTGTGCTCAAAGACACATTTGGTACACCAGTATCTAACGCAGGCTTTAATACTTCAGTAGAAGGTGTAAGAGCCGGCAATGACAGCAACTTGATTCTAAGCAACTGGGTAGCATTGACATACACAGCCAGCGCAAGCGAACCAAATCAAGACCCAGCAGATGGACGTCGTTGGTACTACAGCGCAGTAGATCAAGTAGACATCATGATGCATGATGGCACCAACTGGCGCGGCTATCGCAACGTGACTTTGGACGCTCGTGGTTATAACCTAACTGGTTGCGATCCAAACGGTCCAATTTGTGCCGCATCTGCACCAACCGCACAAAGCGATGATACACCATTGGTTTATGGCGACATCTGGGTTGACACCAGTGATCTAGAAAACTATCCAATGATCTATCGTTGGCAGAACGTTGATTCGGTTGATCAGTGGGTGTTAATTGACAACACTGATAACACTGGACAGAACGGTATTCTGTTTGCTGATGCACGTTGGGACAACAGCGGTTCAACTGATATTGTAACCGGCGACATCATACCAATCAGCACATTGACCACATCTGATTACTTGGATCTTGACGCACCAGACCCATCACTATATCCAGATGGCATGCTGCTGTTTAACAGCCGTCGTAGCGGATTCAACGTCAAGAGCTATCAAAGCAATTACTTTAATGCTACTAGCTATCCAGACGATACCTTGCCAGCGGTCAAAGATACCTGGTTGACAGTTAGCGGACTCAAGGACGACGGTAGCCCATTCATGGGTCGTAAGGCAGTTCGTAACCTGGTAGTGCAGGCCATGAAGTCGGCAATTGACACCAATACCGAACTGAGAGAAGAACAGCGTCAATTTAATTTGATTGCTTGCCCGCAGTATCCAGAACTCATGGTTAACATGGTGGCTCTAAACAACGAGCGTAACAACACTGCGTTTATTATTGGTGATACACCGCTACGTCTCGAAGACACCGGCACAGCAATTACATATTGGGCAACTGATGCAGGCGGCCTTGGCGTACCAGATGGCGATGGTCTAAACACAGCTAGCCCATACCTAGGTGTATTCTATCCAAGTTGCCAGACCACCGATCTAAGTGGCAGCACAGTGGTACAACCACCAAGCCATATGTTACTGCGTACAATTGTGCGCAACGATGAAGTGGCATTCCCGTGGTTGGCACCAGCCGGTACACGTCGTGGCACAGTAGACAACGCATCAGCTATTGGTTATATTGATGCAGCCACAGGCGAATTCCAGCAGATTGCCACACGACTTGGCCTGCGTGACACACTGTATGAAAACCGTGTAAATCCGTTGACTTTCATTCCTGGCGTAGGTATTGTTAACTATGGTAACAAGACTACACAGGCTGTGGCCAGCGCACTTGATCGTATCAATGTAGCTCGTCTGATTGCGTTTATCCGCGGTAGACTAACTGAAATTGGTAATCAGTTCTTGTTTGAACCAAACGATCAAGTAACACGTGACGAAATCAAGAACACCATTGAAGGTCTAATGAATGATCTAGTAGCCAAGCGCGGCATATATGACTACTTGGTTGTTTGTGACGAAAGCAACAATACACCAGCACGTATTGATCGTAACGAGCTGTACGTTGATATTGCTATCGAACCTGTCAAGGCAGTTGAGTTTATCTACATCCCAGTTCGCATCAAGAATACGGGTGAGATAGCCGCTGGCAATACGTCGTCAAGCCAGCCGGTTTAATAGTGATAAATAGATGAGAACAGGAGACTAAAAATGGCAGTTGCGTCCTTGACAAGAATGACAGTACCACTGGCTAGCGATCAATCGTCTAGTACCCAGGGTCTGCTCATGCCTAAACTGAAATATCGCTTTAGAGTGATATTTGAAAACTTTGGTGTAAGCACACCACGTACAGAACTGACTAAACAGGTTATGGATTTCACTCGTCCTAATGTGACTTTTGACACACAGACTATTGATATCTATAACAGCAAGATCTACTATGCAGGCAAACACGAGTGGCAGGAAATCACTGTCAACTTCCGTGATGATGCCAGCGGTCAAGTAGCACGTTTGGTAGGTGAGCAGGTCCAGAAACAGATGGACATGATGGAACAGGCCAGTGCAGCCTCAGGTATCGACTACAAGTTTACTACACGTTGTGAAGTGCTTGATGGCGGTAACGGTGCTAATGCACCTACTGCGCTAGAAACCTGGGAGCTGTACGGATGCTTGGTGTCTGGTGTTAACTGGAATGACTTAAACTACGGTGACAGCGGTCCAGTAACTATCGCAATGACTATGCGCTTTGATAACGCTATCCAGACTCCAATTGGCTCTGGCATTGGCGCCACAGTCGGTCGTACGGTAGGCACAGTTATCACAGGCTAACCCATGGCCACTTGGGGGCAGGACTTCCTCAAAGGCTTCTTTGGGAATGATTTTCTCAGAGACTACAGGCACGCCAGCAAGACGTTTACTACAAACGGTTACGAGCTGGCGCCTCGTCATAAGTTTCTTTATCATGTTTACTTTAATGTAAACATTGGTCAAATTCCAAGGTTGAAAGTTTTATTTGGTAGTGACGCTACATCAGGCGTCGCTACCATTGGCCTTTTGGTCAAATCAATTGACCTGCCGCGTTACGATATTTCAACCGAAACCATGAATCAATACAATCGTAAACGCATAGTTCAAACCAAACTGAATTACAAAGGCATTAGAGCTGTATTTCACGACGATGGTGGTGATTTGATTCGTAGTTTGTGGTATGCTTACATGAGCTACTACTACAAAGATCCAACACAGGCCTATGACAGTCAGGCCAATACCAATGGCACCAGCGGTAACAATGCCAACAGACAGGCCGGCTTCAGCTACAATGCCAGAGACGCTTATTCGGATGAACGTGTGGGCAATGTCAATGACTGGGGATTCATAGGCGAAAGCTTTTCGGACACAACCGGCTCTGACACACTGGGCGGCAAGCCCCCATTCTTCAAAGATATTAGAATTTACGGCTTCAATCAAAAGAAATTTGTCGAGTATGTGTTGATCAATCCAATGATCAAAAGTTGGACACATGACACCTATGAATATGCCAGCAATGAACTAATGACCAATCAGGTCGAGTTCGAATACGAAACTGTAAAATATTATTCTGGTGCTATAGGTGGCAGTCGTCCAGCAGATTTTGTCAAGGGCTTTGCTGATCCTAATCGTTACGATCAAGGTCCAAGTCCACTGCAACGTCCTGGAGGCACACGCAGCATACTGGGTCAAGGTGGTCTGGTAGATGCAGGCATAGGTATCTATGAAGATCTCATGGTCAAAGGCGATGTGGTAGGTGCCATTGCCAAGGCCGGTCGCACCTTTGAAACTTTCAAGCGAGGCGGATTAAAACAGGCCGCAATCGAAGAAGGCATTGGGGTAGCCAGAGAAGTATTAAAAGGCGGCGGACCTAGTGTGATTAGACAGGGCGCAAATGCTGTCAACGGCTTTTTCTTTCCTAAGAAAACCACTACCACAGGCGGTGGAGGTCAATAATGAGTACTCCTAGTCTCAACACAGCACAAACACAGTTAGATCAAACAGTAAGAATTTTTGATCGCTTCTACAACTTTGAATTGAATGTACCAGTGAACGAATACGATACATTGTATTCGTATTTTTATAATCTAAGTAGAAACAAAGAAAGCGCACAAAATTTTACCTATGCGGTTTTTCGTATTGCTGATCAACAAGGTATACCTGCCATAGTTTTGCTAGATGATTTTGTAGGTAAATCACAGTTGGAAGTCACTGCCTTGATTGCCTACTACCTAAACGAGATTAGAAGTCCGGCAACCATGATTGGTGTGCAAGCTCAGGTAACTCCTAACTATTACGCAGCTCGCAATGTGCAGATATGAGCAAATTTGCACAGGGGTTATTCACCCCACTTAATCCACAAAAGTACGTAGGTAGAAACAGTCCTCGGTATCGCTCTGGGTGGGAGCATACCTTTATGCGTTTTTGTGACAGCAACGACAACATCATACAATGGGCCAGTGAAAGTATCAGCATACCGTATCGTCACCCGCTTACTGGCAAAATGACCAACTACGTGCCCGACTTCTTGGTGGTATACAAAAACCGCAACAACAGCATACGTGCTGAAGTGATTGAAATCAAGCCCAAGAGTCAAAGCATTATCAACGAACGAGCCAAAGAACGGGACCGGGCTATAGTGGCAGTAAACTATGCCAAATGGGATGCTGCTATGAAATGGTGCCAGCGACAAGGGCTGCAATTTAGAGTTATTACCGAAGACGACATGTTTAGAAACGGCTCAAAAAAACGTCGATAAATACGGTATGACCCGTAAACTTGAAGAACTGTTTGATCTACCTACCAAAAGCGACGACGCATCGGAACCTGTAGTTGAATCCGGCTCTGATCTGCAACTGTTGCCACAAAGTCTCCAAACCCTGGATAAAATTGAATTGGCCTTGCCCGCGGTCAAAGGGCTAGATGCCAGCGATCAAGAAATGGATGAATTAGCCTCTTCGGCTAAGGAAAGTTTTGACAATCTTATGGATCTGGGCATGCAGGTAGATTCCAGATATGCCAGTGAAATTTTTGCAGTAGCAGGCACTATGTTAGGTCATGCTATCACTGCCAAGACCGCAAAAATTAACAAAAAATTAAAGATGATTGATCTGCAATTGCGTAAGCAGCGACTAGATCTTGATTCGGGTACGGATACGACACCCACGGCACAGGGAGTTATACTGGATCGCAATGAATTGTTAGATCGTATTCTGAAACCTCGCACTGACTCAGAATCTTAAACTACGCTAAATACGTCAAGAGGACATCCTATGAAAACCTTTGTAGATTATTTGACAGAAAGCAAGAAAACTTTCGACTATCGTATTAGAATTGCTGGTGAACTCAGCAGCGATCAACTGAAGCATCTTGAAGATGCATTGGCCAAATACGATCCAGTAAGCATGACTAAGCCAAAGAAAACCCCGGTACAAAAATCGCCAATGGGTTTTGATGGCATTCTAAACGAGCCTGTGCATATCATTGATGCCACATTCAACTATCCTGCAACTCCGCAGGAGATCACAGCTATATGGCACAGCATGGGCGGTGACCCAAATAGAATTAGAATAAACACTCAAGCATACATGGACGGCCTGGAGCAACAACTGGCTGATACCGAAGTTTCACCTCTGTTGACCAAAGACCTTCCCAATCCAAATGCCAAACAAAAGGCAGCTTCGAAGGCACATGCCTCAGCAGAGGTGATCCAAAATTCTGCCGACGGTGCCAAGTTTGAGATTGCAGGTGGACGCACTGCACCTGCAACTACCACTAACGAATTACCAATGGGTACCAAAAGCCCGTTTACTAAATTGACACGCCCACCTAAACCAGCAACGGGCAGACAACCCCAAGGATAATCAAGATGGAAAATATTTACGACATTCTGGAACGCTTGAATCGAGTCGGCCAGCCACTAAACGAAGGCGACGAGCGTCGTTGGGTCAAAGATCCACAAGATCCTGCAAGCAAGGTTCCTGCCTACATTAGAAAAGCCAAAGATGCTGGTAGTCAAGCAGCAGAAAAAAGAACCGACGACATGAACAAGGCCGCAGACGCTAAGGTATTTCGTAGTGGCAGAGCCGACGAAGCCGACTTTGATGAAGGTAATCTATTTACAGGCAATCTAGCCAAGGCACGTGCCGCTGGTAAAAAGCAGGCCGACCTAGACGGCGACGGCGACATGGAAAAAGTACAAGAAGGTGGTAAGCCAGACTTCATTGATCTTGACAAAGATGGCAACAAAACCGAACCAATGAAAAAAGCAGCCAAGGACAAGGCAAAGCTCGACGAGCTAGATATCAACCTGATCAAGGCCGCACAGAAACACGCTGAAAAGAATCCCAGCTCCAAAGATCCAGAAAGCGAACGTAACATTCACAAGAAGTACGGCTATCGCAGTGACCGTGACGACAGCGGCAATGATGATGACTACGATGAGTGGGGCAACGAAAAGAAGAAACGTGCGCAGCCTGCCGCAGGTGAAAAGCGTGGTCGTGGACGACCAAAAGGCACCAAACGTGCCATTGGCGCACGTGGCCCAACAGGCAAGAGCAAGCTACTGACCAAAGAAGGCAGCGGCGAACTACAAGATATTCTAGCAAGACATCGTGGTGATGTACGTGCTTTTCTTAACGGTGAAGATCTAAGCTACGATTTATACGATGCACTGTATGATTACTATTTGAGCAGCGGTGAGATGCCATACGGTGTTGCCAAGGCTCGCGAAGGTGATCCGTATGAATGGATTGCCAATCAGTTAGAAAATGATATTAATCATCAAATGACAGAAGGTTCAGATGACATTGAAGATCAAGGCGAGTATGATCAAGAAGGCGATATGGCCAAGGATCAACTGCATACTTTGACACAGGCCGCAGATGAACTGGCCAGTATCTTAGATGATGATCAGGATTTGCCAGAGTGGGTACAGAGCAAGATTACCAAGGCACTAGATTATATCAATGCCAGCAATGACTACATGGATCAAGAGCGCCACGACAGTGATATGATGCAGGTCAATGAACTTAGCCCAGATACACTAAGCAGTTATGCAGACAAAGCTAAAGGTCAGCGCGGTTGGGCATTTGGTAGAGCCAAAGCAGGAAAAGAAGGTCATGGATCTGCGGATCCACAAGGAAAGTTTGACAGACTATGGAATAAACGTGCCGATGGTTATAATCAAGCAGTAGCTAAAGGCGCAAGAGATTTAGACAAGTCAGGTCAAAAATCAAGCTGGGATTGGAGTAAAGACGATACTCCAGCAGCACTTAAAAGAGACAAAGGTATGTCGGAAGATGCAGTAGAAGAAAGCGGCCTACAAGCCTATCTAGGCAAGAAGAAGTATGGCAAAGATGGAATGGCAGCATTACAAAAAGCCGGTCGTGAAGGTGCAAGCAAAGAAAAAATGGCCCAGATACGTGCCAAGCATGACAAGACGGATGAAGGTATAATGGATACCGTTAAAGGTTATGCTAGAAAAGCTGGTAGAGCCATTGCAGGTGAGTGGAATCCTACCGTTCACGCTAGAAATCATTTTGAAGATTGGATAGACAGCAACCCAGGTCTAGCATCACACAAAGAGGGACTAATGTCCTTGTATGACCGAGCAGCAGAATATCGTCTTGGTATCGACAATGCAGATAGAGGCGAGACGGTTTTGAAAGTATATAAACAGATACAAAAAGGACAGACCGACAATCTACCTGTTTGGGCCACCGCCCCTGCCACTGACAGCAGACCTGAGGGCAGCTACCAGCGCAAGTTGGCCGGTGTGATTCCTGTGGATGAAACCAACAAGGAAATGGACGAGCGTAAACTAACCAAACCTGAAATGGGCAAGCGTGAAAAGTATGTCAAGTCAATGAAGAAAAGCAAAGGTGACTTTGAAAAACGCTACG
>Ga0315904_10006444_pt1 | contig 16051 bp, 14 predicted proteins | sample LakEriMetagenome_6_FD_203529 | JGI IMG/M metagenome (GOLD analysis project Ga0315904, IMG submission 203529) | Freshwater fungal communities from buoy surface, Lake Erie, Ohio, United States - Buoy 12 MA120 | ecosystem: Environmental > Aquatic > Freshwater > Lake | place: USA: Lake Erie, Ohio... | reverse complement strand
CTCGCTGGCTGATCACCGACATCGGCTCGGCCTACGCCGTGGTCTTCGGCACCGAAGCGCTGCTCTTCATCGCCTCGGCGATGCTGGCCACCCGGATAGGCCGGGCACGCAGCGGAGAGTTCCACATCGACACGACCGACCCCGCACCCGCCAGCGCCCCCCTGGTGGGCGAACTGCGGGTTGTGCCGGCCGAGAGAGGATGAATACGATGACCTCGATCGAAACCTACGACGCGGTTGTGGTTGGCGGCGGCCCCGCCGGCGCCACGGCCGCCGAAACGCTTGCGCGCGGCGGCCGTCGCGTGCTGCTGCTCGATCGCGCCGGCCGGATCAAGCCCTGCGGGGGCGCGATTCCGCCGCGCCTGATCCGCGACTACGCGATCCCCGACGCGCTGCTGGTTGCGCGCGCAACCTCTGCCCGCATGGTCTCACCGGCGGCTGCCCGGGTCGATATCCCGATCGAGGGCGGCTTCGTCGGCATGGTCGATCGCGACGTGTTCGACGAGTGGCTGCGCGTGCGCGCCGCCGACGCGGGCGCCGAGCGACGCACCGGCGTCTTCGACCGCATCGAGCGCGACCCCGACGGCGTGGCGGTCGTCCACTACCGGCAGCGCGACCGCGCCCGCCCCGGCGACGACGGCACGCCGATGCGCGTGCGCGCGCGTACCGTCATTGGCGCCGACGGCGCGAAATCGGCGGTTGCGCGGCAGGCCGTGCCAGGCGCCGAAGACACCCGCTACGTGTTCGCCTACCACGAGATCATCGCCGCCCCGAAGGTTCGGCCGCCGGGCTACGACGGCTCGCGCTGCGACGTCTGGTACCAGGGCCGGCTGTCGCCCGACTTCTACGGCTGGGTGTTTCCGCATGGCGACACGCTGTCGGTGGGCACTGGCAGCGCCGACAAGGGGTTCTCGCTGCGCAACGCCGTGGGGCAACTGCGTGAAGCGACGGGGCTGGCCGACGCGCCCACCCTGCGCCGCGAAGGCGCGCCGCTGCCGATGAAGCCGCTGCGACGCTGGGACAACGGCCGTGACGTGGTGCTCGCGGGCGATGCCGCGGGGGTGGTTGCCCCCGCCTCGGGCGAAGGCATCTACTACGCGATGGTCGGCGGCACGCTGGCGGCCGAGTCGGTCGAGGAGCTGCTGCGCACGGGTGATGCGCGCGCGCTGGCCCACGCCCGCAAGCGCTTCATGCGCGCGCACGGCAAGGTCTTCTGGGTGCTCGGCATCATGCAACGCTTCTGGTATTCGAGCGATCGCCGGCGCGAGCGCTTCGTGAGCATCTGCCGCGACAAGGACGTGCAGCAGCTCACCTTCGAGTCGTACATGAACAAGGAACTGGTGCGCCGCAAACCGATGGCGCACGTGCGCATCTTCCTCAAGGACATGGCGCACCTGCTCGGACTCGCCCGGGTCTGAGCGCGGCCACCGGGGCCACCCTCGCCCGCGGCCACCATCAGAGTTCGCGCAGCTGGCGGATGCCCGCGGTGACCCGCTGCGGGTCGTCGCTGCGCAGCAGGCGGCTGACGCGCGCTGCGATTCGCCCCGCATCGGCGCCGAGAACCTCGCGCTTGACGGGCAGCAGGCTCGCGGTGTGCATCGAGAACTCCTGCAGACCCATGCCGAGCAGCAGGCGCGTTGCATCGACCTCGCCCGCCATCTCGCCACAGACCGACACCGGCTTGCCCACCCGCCGCGCCGCGCGAATGGTGGTTGCGATCAGCTTGAGCACCGCCGGGTGGTAGGGATCGTAGAGGGGTGCGACCGCGTGGTCGGCGCGGTCGATCGCCAGCGTGTACTGGATGAGGTCGTTGGTGCCGATCGAGACGAAATCGAGCCGACGCAGGAACATGCCGACGGAAAGCGCCGCGGCCGGCACCTCGATCATGCCGCCGACCGCCACACCGGGCCCGTCGTGGGCGCCACTGGCGCGCAGCTGTTCGCGCGCCTGGGCGATCAGCTGCAGCGACTGCTCGATCTCGTGCCGATGCGCGAGCATCGGGATCAGGATGCGCACCGGCCCGTGCGCGGACGCGCGCAAAATGGCCCGCAGTTGCGCGAGAAACATCGCCGGCTCGGCCAGACACAGCCGGATGGCCCGCTGCCCGAGCGCCGGGTTGGTGGCAACCGCGGCAGGCTGGGTGTCGAGGGTCTTGTCGGCGCCGATATCGAGCGTGCGGATGGTGACCGGTCGACCGCGCATCGCCAGCACGCTGGCGCGATAGGCCTCGTACTGCTCGTCCTCCGAGGGCAGCTCGCGCCGATTCAGGAACAGGAATTCGGAGCGGAACAGCCCGACGCCGTCGGCGCCGAGATCGCGCGCCTGCTGCGCCTCCTCGGGAAGCTCGATGTTGGCCATCAGCGAGACCTCGACGCCGTCGCGCGTGCAGCCACGCACCTGCACCAGCTGCAGCAGCTTCACGCGCTCGGCCAGGACCACCGTCTGGCGTTGCCGATACTCGGCGAGCAGCGGCTCGTCGGGCGCCACGATGAGCACGCCGGCATCGCCGTCGAGGATCAGCCACTCGTCATCCTCGATCAGGGCGCTGGCGCTGCCCAGGCCGACGACGGCTGGCAGGTTCATGCTGCGCGCGAGGATCGCGGTGTGCGAAGTGGTGCCCCCCAGATCGATCGCGAAGCCAAGCGCGTTCTTCAGCGCGAGCATGTCGCCGGGCGCGATGTCGGAAGCCACGTAGATTGCAGGCTCGCCCGAGGCCGGGCGCACCGACATGCCGGCCAGCGACTTGAGCACGCGATCGGTGACCTGCTGCACGTCGCGCCCGCGCTCGCGCAGGTAGGGGTCGTCGAAGGCGGCGAACTGCTCGGCAAGGCGGTCGGCCTCGTGCGACAGCGCCCACTCGGCGTTCCAGCCCTGACCGCGGACGATCTCGATCGAAGCCTCGACCAGCGTCGGGTCATCGAGGATCATCGAGTGGACCTCGAGCAGAGCCCGGGCCTCGGCGGGTGCGTCGGCCGGCAATTCATCGGCGAGTGCGGCGAGATCGGCCTTGACGTCACCCAGCGCACGCAGCAACCGGGCCTGCTCGGGCTCGCGCTGATCGTCGGCCAGGCGGTAGCGGACGATGTCGAAGCGGCGCGACTCGAGCACCCGCGCGCGGCCAATCACGATGCCGCCGCCGATGCCGGTGCCGCTCAGCATGAACATCAGATTTCCTCGCCGAACCCGCCACCGATCAGGTCGGCCAGGGCCTTGACGGCCTCGTCCTCGTCGGGGCCGTTGGCCTCGATGATCAGCGTGGTGCCACGCGCCGCGGCCAGCATCATGACGCCCATGATGCTCTTGGCATTGATGCGCCGGCTCGCTTTGCTGATCCAGACCTCGGCCTTGAACCGGCCGGCGAGCTGCGAGACCTTGGCTGCCGGACGCGCGTGCAGACCGAGCTTGTTGACGATGACGGCTTCGAGGGTACGCATGACTGTGAGGGAACTCAACGGCGGGCGATATCGGCAGGGGCCGATGCCGACTCGGGATCAGCGCCGCGGGCTATCTCGGGGAGGACCTCGACGATGCCGCGCTTGGCGCTGTCGATCAGGAGCCCGGCGAAGTCCTCGAGCGGCGCGCGCCGGTTGCCGAGCGCCTTCAGCAGCATCGGCAGATTGACGCCGGCAATCACGACGACGCGCCCGGGGTCGGCCAGGCCCATCGCGATGCGCGACGGCGTGGCGCCGAAGATGTCGGTGAACACGACCACGCCGCTGCCGTCGTTGATGCGCGACATCAGATCGCCTGCCGCGCGGATGGCAACCGCCGGATCCTCGTCGGGAATCACGTCGAGCGCGGCCAGCTGCACCGGCAGCCGGCCGAAGATGTGGCGCGTGCAGTTGAGCAGTGCCGTGCCCAGAGGCTCGTGGGACACGATGAGGATGCCGATCATGATCCGATGATACGGTGCGCCGGTGGCGAGCGGGCCGGGCGCATCGACAGCGCTGCGCGTCAGCCGCCGGCGACCGCGCTCTCGAGCGCCTCGACGAACATGCCGGCGACGTCGAAGCCGGTCTGGTCGGCGATCTCGCGAAAGCAGGTGGGGCTGGTCACGTTGACCTCGGTCAGGCACTCGCCGATGACATCGAGGCCGACCAGCAGCAGGCCGCGGGCCGCGAGCACGGGCGCGAGAGCCTCGCCGATGCGCCGGTCGGCCGCGGTCAGTTCGCGGGCCACGCCGGTGCCGCCAGCGGCCAGATTGCCGCGAGACTCGCCCTGCTTCGGGATCCGAGCCAGGCAGAAGGGCACGACCTTGCCGCCGATCAGCAGCACGCGCTTGTCGCCATCGACGATCTGCGGCAGGTAGCGCTGAGCCATCACGCTGCGCTCGCCGAAGCGGTTCATGGTCTCGATGATCACCGACAGGTTCGGATCGTCGGCGCGCGCCCGGAAGATCGAGGCGCCGCCCATCCCATCGAGCAGCTTGAAGACCGCCTCGCCGTGCTCGACCGCGAAGGCGCGCAGACGGTCGGGGTCGCGAGTGACGATCGTGGGCGCCGTGAACTGCGGGAACTGCGCGATGCTGAATTTCTCGTTGTGATCGCGTACCGCTCGCGGCTCGTTGAAGACCCGCGCACCCTCGCGCTGCGCGTGCTCGAGCAGGTAGGTGGAGTAGACGTACTCCATGTCGAACGGCGGATCCTTGCGCATCAGCACCGCGTCGAAGGCGGCGAGCGGCTCGTCGCGCTCGGCCTCGAGTCGAAACCATGCGGCCTGGGTGCCCGTCGTGTCGGTCAGATGCAGCCGGCGGATGCGCGCGATCACGCGGCCGCCGAGCAGCGACAGTTCGCCCTGTTCGCACACGTGCAGTTCGTGGCCGCGCGCCGCGGCCGCGACCATCATCGCGTAGGTGGAGTCCTTGTAGGTCTTGAGGGTGTCGAGGGGATCGAGGACGATCGCGATGCGCATCTGAGGTTCTCCTCAGCCGTAGAGCGAGGGGTCGGGATCGGTCTTCTCGAGCTCGACGGAGGCGGCGAGCAGAGCGAGCCGGGCGACCACGCCGTAGGCGTAGAAACGGTTGCGCGCCAGGTCGGGGTCGGCGCTGGCGTCGGGGAGGTTGCAGCTGGTGGCAAACGGCAGGGGCACGAACTGCGAGCCGGGAGCATCGAGGGCCTCGTCGGTGGCACGCGCCGCGTGCATCCGGTAGAAGCCGCCGACGACGTAACGGTCGATGAGATAGACGACCGGCTCGGCGACCGCCTCATCGACCGACTCGACGGTGGGCACGCCTTCCTGGACCAGCACGCGCCCTTCGCCGGCGCCGGCGAGCCGGTCGCGCTCGCGCAGGCCGAGCCGTCGCAGCTCGGCGGCATCGCGCACCGTCACCACGCCACCGCCACTGGGTCCGGCGTCGGGCTTGACGACAACGAAAGGCGCGCTGCGCACGCCGTATTCGCGGTACTTGGTCCGCATCTGCCGCAGCAGCGCATCGACGGCGCCGGCAAGGCTGTCCTCGCCTTCGCGCGTGCCGAACGCCGCCTGCAGCCCGCCCGAGTGCAGCGGGGTGATCAGCCAGGGATCGACGTCGAGCAGCTTGGCGAAGCGGCGGGCGACGTCGCGGTAGGCGGCGGCGTGCTGCGACTTGCGCCGCACGCCCCAGCCGGCATGCAGCGGCGGCAGCAGCACCTGCTCGTGCAGCCCTTCGAGAATCTCGGGAGTGCCGCCGGGGAGCTCGTCGTTGAGCAGGATGGAGCACGGGTCGAAGTCGGCCAGACCGACGCGACGCCCCTGGCGGCGCAGCGGCTCGAGCGTGATCGCCGAGCCATCGGGCAGATCGAGGCGCAGCGGCGCCGAGAGCGCCGGCTCGGCGCAGCCGAAACGCACGTTCAGGCCAGTCTGGCGCAGGATCGCGGCCAGACGCTGGACGCTGGCGAGGTAGGCCGGCGCCCGGCGGCTGGCGTCGGGCAGCAGCAGCAGATTGCGCGCGTCGGGACAGTACTTTTCGATCGCGGCCATGGCGGCCTGGACGGCCAGCGGCAGGGTGGTCTCGGAGAGGTTGTCGAAGCCGCCAGGAAACAGGCCCGTGTCGACAGGAGCCAGCTTGAATCCGGCGTTGCGCAGATCGACCGCGCAGTAGAACGGCGGCGTGTGCTCCTGCCACTCGAGACGCAGCCAGCGCTCGATCTGGGGCATGGCTTCGAGCAGCCGGCGCTCGAGATCCAGCAGCGGGCCCTTGAGGGCGGTGAGCAGATGGGGAACCATGGGCGCAGGCAATCCGGCGCACGGCCGGGCGCGGGAACGGGACTCGCGCTGGCCACGCGGACATCCATTGTAGCCAATGGCTCGGAACGACGTCCCCGCCGGTTGCCGCAAAAAAAGACGGGCTCCCCTGAGGGGAGCCCGCCACCCGATCGCCGCTGAGGGACGGCACCGGGTCCGTCGGCCCGCTTCGGGCCACACCGAGGAGGAGAGCGCTGCGTCCCGGTGGCCGGCCTGCTGGCCACCGGGACGGCATCGCGAGGGGTCAGCCGTGGTAGGCCGATTCGCCGTGCGACGCGATATCCAGACCCTCGCGCTCCTCGTCCTCAGGAACGCGCAGGCCGATCGCCATGTCGGCGATCTTGAAGGAGATGAAGGCGACCACGCCCGACCAGACGACGGCCACGACCACGGCCTTGATCTGGGTCCAGACCTGGGCGCCGATCGAGTAGTCGGCCGTCTGCATGGTCACCCAGTCGGGGAAGCCGATGCCGCCGAGCGCGGGCGCCGCGAAGACGCCAGTGAGGATCGCACCGAGAATGCCGCCCACGCCGTGGACGCCGAACACGTCGAGCGAGTCATCGGCGCCGAGCATGCGCTTGAGACCGTTGACGCCCCACAGGCAGACAACGCCCGCGACCAGGCCGATGATCAGGCCGCCCATCGGACCGACGAAACCGCAGGCCGGAGTGATGGCAACCAGGCCGCCGATCGCGCCCGAGGCCGCGCCGAGCATCGAGGGCTTGCCCTTGGACATCCACTCGCCGAGAACCCAGGACACCGTGGCGGCTGCCGTGGCGATCAGGGTGTTGATGAAGGCGAGCGCCGCGCCGCCGGAGGCCTCGAGGTTGGAGCCGGCATTGAAGCCGAACCAGCCGGCCCACAGCAGCGACGCACCGACCATGGTGAGCGTCAGCGAGTGCGGCGCCATTGCCTCACGGCCGTAGCCGATCCGCTTGCCGATCACATAGGCGCCCACCAGGCCAGCGACCCCGGCGTTGATGTGCACGACCGTGCCGCCGGCGAAGTCGAGCGCGCCCCACTGCCACAGCAGACCGGCGTTGGCCGTGACCTTCTCGACGACATCGGCCGACGTGAACGCGTCGGGACCGTCCCAGAACCACACCATGTGGGCCATCGGGATGTAGGCGAACGTGAACCAGAGCACCGTGAAGAGCAGCACCGCGGAGAAGCGCGCGCGCTCGGCGAACGCCCCGACGATCAGCGCGCAGGTGATGCCCGCGAACGTCGCCTGGAAGGCCACGAAGCTGAGTTCATACAGATAGACGCCCTTGCTGAACGTGGCCGCCACCGATTCGATGGTGATGCCCTTCAGGAAGAGCTTGTCGAAGTTGCCGTAGAAGCTGCCCCCGCCGCCGAAGGCCAGCGTGTAGCCATAGATGGCCCACAGCACGACCACGAGCGAGAAGACGACGAAGACCTGCATCAGCACCGACAGCATGTTCTTGCTGCGGACCAGACCGCCATAGAACAGCGCCAGGCCAGGCACGGCCATCATCACGACCAGGACGGTCGCGATGGAAATCCAGGCGGTGTCGCCTTTCTCCGGCACGGGCGGCTTGGCCGCATCGGGAGCCTTCTCTTCGGCCTTGGCCGGTTCGTCGGCCTTCTTGGCGTCGGCCGGCGCGGCATCGGCCTTCTTGTCGTCGGCCTTGGCCTCCGCCTTGGGCGCCTCGGCCGCCTTGTCCTGGGCATGCGCGCCGCCTATCGAGGCGAGCGCCAGGGCCAGAGCGAGGGCCAGCGCCCTCAGAATGGTATTCATGGTGTTCTCCGTATTCCGCTAAACGTTGTCGTGTGGGCTGATCAGAGGGCTTCGTTGCCCGTCTCGCCGGTACGGATCCGGACAACCTGCTCGAGGTCGTAGACGAAGATCTTGCCGTCGCCGATCTTGCCGGTGCGGGCGGCGGCCTCGATGGCCTCGATCGCGCGCTCGACCAGGGGTTCGGCAACGGCCGCCTCGATCTTCACCTTGGGCAGGAAGTCGACGACGTACTCGGCGCCGCGATAGAGCTCGGTGTGCCCCTTCTGGCGACCGAAGCCCTTGACCTCGGTGACGGTGATGCCCTGGACGCCGATGCCGGAGAGCGCCTCGCGGACTTCGTCGAGCTTGAAGGGCTTGATGATTGCAGTGATGAGCTTCATGGTGTCTCCCGGGCCGGCCGGCCAAGGCCGGCCGTCATGCGAGCGTCGCGACGCTCAGAAGGTCTTGGTGACCGACAGCAGCGCGGTGCCCTTGCCGAGGTCGCGGCCGAACGCGTTGCGGTAGCACTGGCCGACACCGGCCTTGGCGTTGGTATCGATGTACGACAGCCCGACCGTCATGCCCATGACGTCCTTGGTCAGGCCGACCTTCCAGTCGTCGTACGAGCAGTCGGCGCGCGAGCGGCCGGCGGTGGTGCTCGACGCAATCGTCTGGCGGCCCCAGTGCGCGACCAGCGTGAATCCGCCGGGCAGCTCGAAGTTGCCGGTGAGGTCGAGGTAGTTGGAACCCTTGCTGTCGGCATACCCGAAGGTGTTGGACATCGAGTGCGAGTACTTCAGCGTCAGCATCTTCCAGCTGCCGGCCACGTAGGCCTCGAGGGTGTCGGGCTTGACGAAGCCGCGCGGATAGCTGCCGGGATAGATGTACTGGAGCAGGCCCACGTCGTAGCCGAAATCGCCCAGCGTGCCCTTGTAGCCGCCGTAGACATCGACCTCGAGGCTGTTGCTCACGCCGCCGCCCTGGTCGGACAGCCAGCTGACGTTGCTTGCCCAGGTGCCAAGGTATACGCCGCTGGCATGGCCGTAGTCGAAGCCGCCCTGCACCGCGGGCTTGGCATTGGTCTGCGCGATGCCGCGGTAGCGGTACTCGGAGACGAAGCTGAGATTGCCGGTGAAGGTGTGCGGCGAAGCCTGCTTCTTGTCCTGGGCAACGCCGATCGAGGGGGCGGTGACGCTGAGAGCGGCGAGCGCGGCTGCGGCGGCGATCTTCTTCATGGGGATCTCTCCTTCGGTCTTGATGGGTCGTTCGGCCCCGCTGGACACGAGGCCTCTGCAAGAACCTTTGCATTTACCGTGCCAAGCCCGCGCGGCGGCCCATGCGGACCGCTACGCCGCCTGGGCGGGCAGGCTGCGAACCTTGCCCGGTACCGATCCTGCCCGGAAATGCACCACAACGATGCGCGACAAGCAGTTTGCACCGAAACAGTGCCTTCGGATGGCCTCACCGCAGCGCTCGCCTCGAATGGCCGGCAGGCCTCGCCCCCCGCCCCGGCAGGCCGACCAACCAGGCGCAGTGCTAGACTGGGTTTGCCGGAATCCGCCCCCAGGCGGATCCAACCCCGATATCCATGACCACGCCGAGCCCCGATCCGGTCGACGAACTGCTCGCACGCGTCACGCGCGTGCTCGACAGCACCCCTGCGGCCGAGCTGCCGCGCCGGCTGCGCATCGTGCTCGAGCAAGGCGTCCAGCAGCTCGACCTCGCCACCCGCTCGGAACTCGAGGCCTACGTGCAATGGGCCGCCGCCGCGCGGCAACGCATCGACCAGCTCGAGGCGCGCATCGCGCGGCTCGAGGCAAACGCCAGGCAGGACACGCCATGATCGTCATCGGCACCCGCGAACACGGCACCCGGCGCCGCCGGCCGGTGCCGGTCATGCAGGACACCTTTCACAAGTCGGAGTGGATGGAGGCCGGCGACGATCCGGTGCTCTCGCCCACGGTGTTCCTGGTCGAGCAGCCGCCCGACACCGTGCTCGTGCCGCACTTCCACCGGCAGAACCAGTTTCAGCTGTTCGTGGCCGGTGGCGGCACCATCGGCCGCAACCCGCTGGGCCCGGTCACCATTCACTACGCCGGCGCCTACACGGGCTACGGGCCGCTGGTGTCAGGGCCGCAGGGCATCACCTATTTCACCATCCGCCCGGTCTGCGAGAGCGGCTTCGTACCGGTCGAGGGCGCGGGCGAGCGCATGATCCGCGGCCCCAAGCGCCATGCCCAGGCCGGCCCGATCGTCACGCTGGCCGCCGCCGAACTGGCCGCGCTGCGTCAGCCCGCCCACGACACGCTGATCGCCCCGGCGCCCGATGGTCTGGCCGCGATCGTTTCCTGCCTGCCGCCCGGCGCCGAACACGTCTCGGCGCACGTCTCGGGCAGCCAGGGCCAGTTCGTCTTCGTGCTGGCGGGCAGCCTGCTGCACGAGGGCCGCAGCCTCGGGCTGTGGGAGAACCTGTTCGCCGACAGCGCCGGCGGGCCGCCCGTGCTGCGCGCCGGCGAAGGCGGGGCGCAGATCGTGGCCCTGCACACCCCGCCGCGCGACGCCGCCTACGGTTAGAGGCCGCGGCGGCTGGCTCGCGGCCTGGCGGCCGCCGCGCAGATCTTGTCGCGCTAGCCGCCGCCGGCGGCGAGCCGCGCCCGCAGTTCGGTCTTGAGCACCTTGCCGTAGTTGTTCTTGGGCAGGGCCGGAACCCGGAAGTAGGCCTTGGGCCGCTTGAAGCGCGCGATGTTCTCGACGACCACCCGGTCGAGATCGTCGTCACTCGCTGTCTGGCCGGGACGCAGCACCACGAAGGCCACCACTTCCTCGCCCCAGTCGGCATGCCGGCGGCCGATCACCGACACCTCGTCGACCGCGGGATGCAGCAGCAGCGCTTCCTCGACCTCGCGCGGATAAATGTTGGTGCCGCCGGAGATGATGAGGTCCTTGGCGCGATCCTTGAGCGTGAGGAAGCCCTCGGCATCGAGCGTGCCGAGATCGCCGGTGTGCAGCCAGCCGCCGCGCAGCGCCGCGGCATTGGCCTGCGGGTTGTTCCAGTAGCCGGCCATCACGATGTCGGAGCGCACGATCACCTCGCCGATCTCGCCGGGCGGCAGATCGCGATCGTCGGCATCGACCACCCGCACCTCGACCCCGGTGCGGGCGATGCCCACCGACGCCAGGCGTTCCTCGTAGCGGGGGTGATCGCGATCGGCATGCATCGCCTTCGACACCGAGGTGATGGTGTTGGGCGTTTCGCCCTGGCCGTAGATCTGCAGCAGAGACCCCGGAAAGACATCCATCGCGCGCCGCAGATCCTCGAGGTACATCGGCGCGCCGCCGTAATAGAGCGTCTTCATGTGCCCGGCGCGCAGCCGCGCGGCCGCCGGATCGTTGACGATGCGCATCACGATGGTGGGCGCGCCGAAGAACGACACTTCCCGATAATGGTTGATGAGATCAACCATCTCGGCTGGCTCGAAGCCCTGCGACTCGGGCACCACCTGATGGCCGCCGCGGGCGATCTGCGGCAGCGAATACAGGCCACTGGCATGCGACATCGGCGCGGCGTGCACCATCGTGTCTTCGGTGCAGACCGGATCGATGTCGGCGTAGTAGCGCCACACCATCGCCTGCAGGTTGCGGTGCGTGAGCGTGGCGCCCTTGGGCCGGCCGGTGGTGCCGCTGGTGTAGAAGAGCCACGCGGGCTGCGCCGGGTCCACCGGCTGCATCGGCAGCGGCTCGCCACGGCCCAGCGCCGCGTAGGCATCGTCGTCGATCGCGATCACGCGGGCGTCGTCGGCCGGGGGCCAGCCCATCGAGGCCGCGTCGATGCCGAGCCCCGAGGAGACGAAGCACACCTTCGCGCCGCTGTTCTCGGCAATGTAGGCCACCTCCTTCGGATGCAGCTTGGCGTTCACCGGCACCGCGCACAGGCCGGCGTGCCACGCCGCCCACAGCAGCTCGAAGTAGGCCGGGCCGTTCTTCATGACGAGGGCGATACGATCGCCCGCGGCGACGCCCGGAAGGCGCCGCAAACCGCCCGCCAGCCGGGCCACCCGCTCGTGCAGCTGCGCGTAGGTCCAGACCGGCCGATCACCCACCGAGACCGCGCGCGCCTGCCCGAAGGTTCGCGCGGTGGCCGCGAGCAGCGCCGCGGTGTTCATGCCGCCTCCCGCGCAAGGATGGTGATGCAGGCCGCGGCCTCCTCGACGCCCATGAAGCCACCGCCGTTCTCGGCGATGCCCATGCGCGCGCCCTGCACCTGGCGGGCGCCGGCCTCGCCGCGCAGCTGCACGACCAGTTCGTGGATCTGGGCCAGACCGGTGGCGCCGATGGGGTGACCCTTGCACCCGAGGCCGCCCGAGGGATTGACCGGGATGCGGCCGCCCAGCCGGGTGTCGCCGCGCTCGGCGATCATGCCGCCCTCGCCGAAGGCGCAGAAACCCAGGTTCTCGGTCTGCACGATCTCGGCGAAGGCGGTCGCATCGTGGACCTCGGCCACCGACATGTCCTCGGGGCCGACGCCGGCGCGCTCGTAGGCGCGCCGCGCCGCCAGGTGCGTGATGTGGCGCTCCACCTCGGCGGCCGAGCGGTCCTGACCGCTGGCCAGCACGCTGGCGCGCACCTTCACGGCCCGCGCGCGGTCGAAGTGCCGCAGCCCCTCGGCGGTCACGAGCACTGCGGCGGCCGCGCCATCGCTGATGGGCGAGCACATCGGCAGCGTGAGCGGCCAGCAGATCATGCGGGCCGCGAGCACCTCGTCGATGGTCATCGGGTTGCGGAACTGCGACAGCGGATTCATGGTCGCGTGGAAGTGGTTCTTCGCGGCGACCGCGGCCAGCTGCCGTTCGGTCGAGCCGTAGGTCTTCATGTGGAACTTCGCCAGCGCCGCGTAGATGTCCATGAACACGCTGCGCGGGCTGCTGCCTTCGGGCCGGCCGGGCGGCGGCTGCACGCCCTCGCCCAGCGCCAGCAGGGCCTGCGTGCTGGCGGCCACCTGATGCACGTCCCAGGCGCCGTCGAAGATCGCAAAGCTGCGCGCCTTGTCGGCGTCGTACATCTTCTCGGCGCCCACTGCGAGCACCACGTCGGCCATGCCGGCCTTCAGCTGCCCCACGGCCAGGTGGAAGGCGGTGCTCGCGCTCGCGCAGGCGTTCTCGACATTGACGATCGGGATGCCCGAGAAGCCGCAGCCGCGCAGCGCGATCTCGCCGCCGATCATGAACTGACCGTCGAGCACCGGCTGCGCCGCGTTGGCGAAGAAGGCCGCGTCGATGCGCTCGCGCCCGATGCCGGCGTCGGCCAGGGCCGCGAGCACGGCATCGCGGGTGAGGTCCTTGACGGACCGGTCGAGGAACTTGCCGAAGGGGGTCATGCCCACTCCGACGACGTAGACGTCGGTCATGCCATCTCCCGAGGGCCGGGCCGGCGCGGCCCGGCAAGGTTTCGCTTTGCCGCAAGCATAGCCGCACCCGGCACGCCATCGCGGCGCCGTGTCGCTATAGTCGGCCACGCAGATCGCACGGGCAGCCCGGCAGCCGCGCAAGACGCCGGCGCTCGCACCACCACGGCAACAACGCGCCAAGGAGACACCATGAAGACGCAACGCCGCCGCTTCGGCAAGCTGCTGATGGCCGGGGCCGCCGCCGGTCTGGGCCAGAGCCTGTCGGCCCCCGCCTTCGCCCAGGCCTGGCCCAACAAGCCGATCCGCCTCATCCTGCCTTTCGGCCCGGGCTCGGGCACCGACACCCTCGCACGCACGCTGGTCGAGCCACTGGGCCGCGCTCTGAAACAGAACTTCGTGATCGAGCATCGCCCCGGCGCGAACACTGCCATCGCCTGCTCGATGGTCGCCAAGGCGGCGCCCGATGGCTACACGCTGGGGTTGCTCACCAACTCCGGGCTGGCTGCCAACCCGGGGGGGCTGATGGACAACCCCGGCTACGACGTCGCCCGCGAACTGGTCTTCGCCTCGCTGGTGGCGTCGGTGCACTACGTGCTGCTCGCAGCACCCGGCCAGCCGGCGCGAACGGCGCGCGAGCTCATCGACCACGTGAAGGCCAACCCCGGCAAGTTCAGCTACGCCAGCGGCAACACCGGCGGCATCTCCTACGGCGGCTACATCGCCCGGCACTACGGGCTCGACATCGCCCACATCCAGTACAAGTCCACACCGCCTGCGCTCGTCGATCTGGCGGCAGGTCACGTCCACCTGATGGTGAGCGACGTGCCGGCGGCCATGGCCCTGATCCGCAGCGGTCGCTTCCAGGTGGTGGCGGTACCGCAGCCGCAGCGTCATCCGCTGCTGCCCGAGGTGCCCACCTTCGCCGAGCAGGGTCTGGCGCAGCCGCCCGATTTTTCCGGCTGGTGGATGCTCACCGCCCCGGCCGGCACGCCCGCCGAGATCCTCGACCGCCTGAACGCCGAGATGACCGCCGCCCTGAACAACGCCGAGGTGCGCGCGGCGCTCAACCGCGCCGGGCTGGTGCCCACGCCCTCGACCCGCGACGAGGCCTTGCGCTACCAGCGCGATCAGGTCCAGGTGTGGAGCAGGATGATCAAGGAGCTCGGGCTCAAGATCTGAACGGCGCGGCGCGCGCCCCCGGCCTTTCGGCGTACGCGCGGGGCCGCGGCCCGAGCGATCGCTCGGCCGACCCATCGGGCCGACCGGTGCGGTCGATGCCGGGCGCGCCAGCCAGCCCCTAGACTGGCTCGGTCGCCTCCTCGCCCGGCCGCAAGGCCGGTGACCCCCACCGTGCCGCTCGCCGTCGTCCGCTCACGCGCCCTTGCCGGGGTGCAGTCGCCCGAAGTCCTGGTCGAGGTTCACCTCGCCAACGGCCTGCCGGGCCTGCATCTGGTCGGGCTGGCCCAGGCCGCCGTGCGCGAGAGCACCGACCGGGTCAGGGCTGCGCTGCAGCACGCGGGCTATGCCATGCCCAGCCAGCGCATCACGGTCAATCTCGCGCCGGCCGACCTCCCCAAGGACAGCGGCCGCTTCGATCTGCCCATCGCCATCGGCATCCTGGCGGCCAGCGGTCAGGTATCCGGCGAGGCCCTCGCCGAGCTCGCCTTCGTGGGCGAACTCTCGCTCACCGGCGAGATCAGGCCGGTGCGCGGCGTGCTGGCCATGCTGCTCGCCCTGCAGGCCCACGAACCGCGGCGTCGGCTCGTCGTGCCGGCGGCCTGCGCCGCTGAGGCCGCGCTCGCTCCCGATGGCAGCGCACTTGCGGCCGCGCACCTTTCCGAAGTCTGCGCTCACCTTCGCGGTGAGGCCAGTCTGGTGAGGATCGACCACAAGGCACCGCCGCCCACACCCGACCTCCTGCCCGACCTCGCCGCCGTGCGCGGGCAGGCACTGCCGCGGCGTGCCCTCGAGATCGCCGCCGCGGGCGGGCACTCGCTCCTGATGGTCGGGCCACCGGGCAGCGGCAAGAGCATGCTCGCCGGGTGCCTCGCGGGGCTGCTGCCCCCGCTCGACCACGACGAATCGCTGGCCTGCGCCCTGGTGGCATCGATCAGCGGGCACTTCGATCCCGCGCGCTGGGGTCGGCGCCCGATGCGCAACCCCCACCACAGCGCCTCCACCGCCGCGCTGGTGGGCGGCGGCAACCCGCCACGTCCGGGCGAAATCACGCTGGCCCACCACGGCCTGCTCTTCCTCGACGAGCTTCCCGAGTTCCCACGGCCGGCGCTCGAGGCGTTGCGCGAGCCCCTGGAAACCGGCTCGGTCACGCTGTCGCGCGCCGCGCGCCAGGCCTGCTACCCGGCGCGCTTCCAGCTGGTCGCGGCCATGAACCCCTGCCCCTGCGGCCACCATGGCAGCGCAACGCGGGCCTGCACCTGCCCGCCCGGCGCGCCCCTGCGCTACCGGCAAAGGCTCTCCGGGCCGCTGCTCGACCGCATCGACCTCCAGATCGATGTGGCCAACGTGCCGGCCGACGAACTCCTCGCGCCGGTGCCGCCTTCTGCCCGCGACGGCCCGCTGGGCTCGGCCGCAGCCGCCCGGCGGGTGGTCGCCGCGCGTGAGCGCTCACTGCGGCGCCAGGGCTGCACCAACGCCACGCTGGCACCCGAGGCGCTCGATCGGCAC
>Ga0315904_10006441_pt1 | contig 16057 bp, 17 predicted proteins | sample LakEriMetagenome_6_FD_203529 | JGI IMG/M metagenome (GOLD analysis project Ga0315904, IMG submission 203529) | Freshwater fungal communities from buoy surface, Lake Erie, Ohio, United States - Buoy 12 MA120 | ecosystem: Environmental > Aquatic > Freshwater > Lake | place: USA: Lake Erie, Ohio... | reverse complement strand
GGACATTCTTGCGGAGCGCGTAGGCGTGGCGCACCACGGCTTCTTTGGTGCGCAAGAACTCTGGGTTGAGAACAACCAGGTTCCCTCCCGTAAACTCCCCCTCGGCAAGCTTCAGGGTCGTGCGGCGCATCTCGGGGAAGGCGTCGTAGCAGACTTCCGCGGGGATGATCGAGTAGACAAAGTCCGCGCTCTCCGGGGAATCGGCAAGTAAATCCGTGACGGCTTGAGGGGTGAGAAACGGAATATCGGCGGTGACGACCAGAAAGCGCATCTCCGTAGCATTGAGCGCCGCAACACCGTTGAGGAGCGTGTCCACCATCGACTCACCACCAGACACAGCAACACAGCCGGGCAGCAGGGGCACGTCGCCCGCCAATAAAATCCGGCTAATGCCCGGCGTCGCTTGGAGCGTCTCGACGACGTGCTGATACATCGGTTTGCCGCCCAACTCCAGCAGTGCCCGGTTGCGCGTCCCCGGCGGGAGTAGCGGCTCCCAAGACGCGGCGTGTTTTTCTTTGACAGCGCCTCCTGCCAGCACCAGTGCAGCAATACTCATAAAGTTACAGACTCTCCACCAGCTTCAGCCACGCGATTTTTCCTGCGAGTTTCTTCACCAGCTCCAGTGCATGCGCCCGATCCCGCGCCAGCCCAAACACCGACGAGCCCGAGCCACAGAGCAGCGCACGCACGGCTCCTGCATCAGTGAGGGCGGCATGGAGCGCCGCCACTTCCGGGTAGGCAGGAAGCACCGCGGCCTCGAAGTCATTGGATAACCCTCCTCCCCCCGCCCCTCCTCCCAACCCTGCGGAGGCAGGTTGGAAAGAGGGGAGTTGCGAGGGATTGCTGGCTCCCCTCCATTCCCTTCCTCCCAAGATTGGGAGGAGGGGCGGGGGGAGGAGGGCTCGCACAGTAGCATTTCCCGGCGCACGATTCGGGAGTGCGTCGAGAAGCGCGTAGGCCGGGCCCGTGGGCACGCCGATGGCGGGGCGGGCGAGCACGCCGTAGAACTTGGGGATCTTTAGCGCAACAGGTTCGATGATCTCTCCACGGCCTCGCATCCGCACCAGCCCTCTGAGCTCGCCTTCCTTGCCCTGAGGGAAGGGGCCGGGGGATGGGTTCAGAAACAGCGCGACATCGGAGCCGAGCTGCGCGGCAAGGGGAAAGAGCGCCTCTATCGGCGCTTCCAGCGCCTCACCGATTGCCTTGAGCACGGTGGCGGCGTTGCTACTGCCCGCCCCGAGTCCAGCCTGAGCCGGGAGGCGCTTGGCAAGCGTGATCCAGACCTGGAGCTCTTGCTCTGGCGCAAGCGTGTCCAGGGCGAGCTGAGCGGCTTTGTAGGCGAGGTTCTCCACACCTTTGGGAATCGGCTCGATAGCCACGGCATCCGGACGGCGGTCTTTGAGGATCAGCTTCACCTGGCGCGGGCCGGGCTTGACGGTGATCGTTAGCTCGTCGGAGGCGGAGAGAAGCACCACGAGCGAGTCAATGTCGTGAAAACCATCCGGGCGTGGCAGCCCCACATCCAGCGTCAGGTTGAGCTTACACGGCGAGCTTAGGGCCGCTTTGTAGGGAAGGCTCATTTCTTGGGCGTGCCCCGGCGCAGGACAACGGAAGAAATACTCCCCGAGACGGCTTTCATGCGCTTATAGCCGGGCGCGGCCACTTTAAAAGCAATTGGCTTGCTTGGGTCAAGGGGGCGCACATCTAGCATCACTTTCCCCGCAGGACCGCTGACGGAGTACATATCCGGAGCAAGTGGCACCCAGGCAGGAAGCTTCACTCTCAGCTCGGTCTGGAGGAAAACTCCATTGCGCACGGCATTGACCAGCGCCCCAGGAGTCGTGTCTTCCAGGTGGTAGAGCGCAAACCCGATCACTTTGGAGCCAAAGACCTCATCGGTGTCGAGAGCCATCCCGATGTAGTAGTCCATACCCTCCGTGTTGAGCTGCCTGAGGCGCTTATCGGCGGGGCCAGCAGCACTGTAGCGAGCCATGAGCGGCGCGATCTGCCGGTTGTAGTAGAGCTGTAAACCCGCCGCCTCGCAGAAGTCATCGGTCTTGCGCGGGAGCGCCAGTACATCCTCACGAAGCCACTTGAGAAACAAGCGCTCGCCGAGAAAGCCTGCCGCATCATTTTCAGGGTCTTTGTAGCCACGCGCAGCCAGTAGCACCAAGTGCCCCCACTCATGCGCAATTGTCCGCGCCCACTCAATCTCCGGACGCGGCTCCGCAATCTCAAAAAGATAGACATGGTGTGCCTTGGTCTCCGCCGCCGCACTCGCCCGTGTTGGTGCTTTGACCCGTGTCAGCCAGACATTGGCGATCTCCTCGCCCTGCGGGTAGGTCGCCTCCTGTCCCACACGGTCTTTATGAAGCCTCAGCAGTCGTCCTGCTAGCCGCGCCACTTTAAGCGCAAACGCACGGTCGTTGGAGTCGTGGCGCACCGCGACCACCTGCTTAAAGCCGCCACTGACAACCGGTGCATAGACAGCGATCTGTCGTGAGAGCTTCAGCCCGTAGTTGGGCTCCTCTTCGGCCTTTCCCAGCATCGTGGTGGAGGGCGCGACGACCAAAAATCCCCCGGGCAGAGTCTCCAGCTCCATCCCCGTACCAAGCTCACTGAGCGCTTCTTTGTTGGCGGGGTTGATGGGAAGGTCCTGTGGGGCGGCGAAAAACTTCATGCGCTCATTGTACCGTGCGACTCTCTATTGCGACTTCCGATAAGGTACAACCAGAGACGTGACTCCTGAGCTTTTGACCGATCTCGAAACCCGACAGAGTGCCTCGCGCTCCTGGTTCCCGCCGCACCTGAAGATGCGTCCCCTTCTCTGTGATGCCGTTGCACAACCACAAAGCACCGACGAGGTTGCTGTGCTTGTGGCGTGGGCCGAGGCGCAGGGTAAGAGTCTTCGTGCCATGGGCGGCGGAAGCGGGACAGGCGAGCTTGCGTCTGTCGATATTGCCCTAGACACCAGCCACCTCACCGAGCTTTCCTGGAGCGAAGAGAACCTTACCGTAACAGTGGGGGCAGGCAAGACAGTGGGCGCCCTGGAAGATCAGCTCGCTCGGCATGGCTACACCACGGGGCACGTGCTAGGCAGTGCGAATCTGGCCACGGTGGGCGGCTGCATTGCCACGGATGCACATGGGCTCTTTACGGGGCGCTACGGCAGCTTCCGCGAGAGCGTGCTGTCTCAGAACACGGTTGGCGGGATTATCGTGGAAGCGACCCTAAAAATGCACCCTCAGCCCGAGGCACGTGCCTGGGCGGTGTTTGACTTCGGAGACTTCGACGATGCCTGCGATGCCCTGCGCCTGATCCACCGCTCCGATGCAAGGCCCAGCTTAGCACGCACACTGGCTCCCCTGTTATCGGGGGCGGGGGGGGCTAGAGTTGTGCTTGCCTTTGAGGGGGACGAGGTTGTCCAGACGGGGCACTTCCAGATGGCCTATGCCGTCTGCCAGCAGCTTGGCGGCATACCTGCCTCCCCCGATGACGGCGAGCGCTGGCTGGAGGGCCGCCAGCGAAGTGATTTTTGGAGCGCTAACGCACAGTCAGACACTTTCGCCGATTTTATGCGCCAGAAAGCCCCCTGGTCTTCTGTTTCAGAGACCTGCCAGCGCCTGAGAAATGTGTTAGAGGGCCGGGTGGCGAGCCTCGATATCGAGGTCGCGCACCCCACCCCACATGGAGCGACCCTAGAGCTTGCCTTCACGCTTCACGGCGACGAGCAACGCTATCGGGAGCTTAGAGAGCTTATCCTCCCATCGCGGAAAGCGTGACATCAGCGGGACGGTCCACACTACCGGTTCCCCAGCCAAAGACGCGATGGGCATTGGCAAACAGGATCTTCTCACGCTCATCGGAGGAGAGGCCTGCTTCATCCATCATTGCTAAGTTCGCCGCAGGATCGCAACCCGGAGCGGTGGAGGAAAAGAGAAGCTTGCGTGCCCCACTCATGGCCTGGATGGCATAGCGAATTTTCTCGGGAGCCAGCGAGCCAGCGATATCTAAGAAGAGGTTCGACGGCTTGACCGCAAAGTCAATCGCGGCACGCCACTCCTCGCCGCCCATCCCCGAAGCGACAATCTTGACGCCCTGCATAAAGCCGGCAATCTCCACCGCGTGCCACATCGCCTCGGCCGTCGGGGTCTCGATCAGTAGCGCCTTGCTATAACGTCGGATCAGGATCAGCAGCTCACGCGAGTACTCTAGGGCCACCGGCTCACCTGTCGTAGGGTTGGGGTAGAGAGCCGCTCCCACAAAGTTCTCGGAGTACAGGTGACGCCGCATCTGGGCGCTTGATTCCTCGTGCTGGGCGGGCTGCACCACGAGCCAGCCACGAAGCTTAACCGGGCTCCCTGGATTTGCAAGCGTATCAGCGACAGTCTCGTTGCCTCCAATGGGATCGTAGCGACGGGCCAAGAGCGACGAGAGACAGGCCATCGTGATGCCACGCTCTGCCAGCGTGCTCTGGACGGTCTCGGTCTGGTTCCAGGTCGGGGCTGCAGGGGTTGGTCCCCAGCCACAGTGGACATCAATGATCTCTTCTGCCATATTACGCTACCGCCCCTCCGGCGGCGAGCAGCCGCTTCGTATTCCCACCCAGAACCAGCTCACGGTCGGTGTCACTAAGCTTTGCTACCTTGGCCACCGCAAGCGACGCTGAAACCGAGCCACGCGCCACACCGCCCGAGCCATAGACCACCCGGCTCGCGCCAACTAAACTCACGGCATAGGCGATCTCCCCCACCCCACGGAGCGCGTCGGTGCAGAGCAAGTAGCGCTCCTCGGCCTGGGCCAGCGCGACGGCTTCGGAGAACGCCGGGCCACTTAGCCCGGAGAACACCACAGAGCCTGTATAGCCCGTTGCGGTGATCAGGCGCGCAAGCTGGGTCGCATCACCGGGCTGGGTCGCCTCAAAGAGAATCGGCACCCTCACGCCGCGTCCTGCCAACGCCTTAAGCGCATTCTCCAGCGGGGCATAGACAATAGGCCACTTCTGGGTTGTGGGAAACAGACAGATCAAGCGTGCCCCGGTCAAGAGAGTGTCCGACTGGGCCACACGCGGATCGAGCACGCCAGCGGGAAGCAAAGTCCCCCCAGACTCCCCACAGCGCACCTGGGTCTCTTTATTCCCCGCCGATGGGGAGTGAAAAATCGCACGGGTGGAGAGAGTCACCGCCCCTGCCACACCGTACTTTGCCATCATGTTCTTTAGAGTGTTGGTACCCGGCTCCGCGCCACGGGGAGGCATCGCCCCAAAGAGGGTGTACAAATCAAGAATCGGTTCCGCCATCTGCTAACTCCTTTGCTTTCTTAAACCGCACGGCGAGGCGCTCTTTGCCCAGAACGGCCATGAGCTCAAACAATCCGGGCCCCACCTCGCGGCCCGTGAGGGCGACACGTACCGGGTGGGTCGCCTCACCTTTTTCACGCTTATGGCTGGCCGCCACCGAGCGAACGGCTGCTTCAATGGCCGCAACACTCCACTCAGGAAGCGCCGCAATGGCACTGTCCAGCTCCGCAAGATAGGCACCAGAGCCCTTGAGCCACTTTGCCACGGATCTCTCGCTGTACTCGGGCAGCTCAGAAAAGAAAAAGTCCGTCACTTCAGGCACTTCGCGTAGCTCCTTAACCCGCTCTTGCTCCAAGGCAATGGCGGCGGCGGCGTAGTCGGCATCAAGTCCCTCAGGCAGATAGGGCCTTGCTTTCTCGTAAAACGCACTTGGGGAGAGGCTACGAATGTAGACCCCGTTCATCCACTGGAGCTTTTCCAGGTCAAAGATCGCAGGCGACGGCGAGATTTTCGAGATATCAAAGGCTTCGATAATCTCCTCACGGGTCATCACCTCGCGGTCATTGCCCGGAGACCAGCCGCAGATAGAGAGGAAGTTGAAGAGCGCCTCAGGCAAGATCCCATCCTGGTTGAGATAGCCGATCAAAAACTCACCGGTGGGGACGTAGTTTTTATCGAACTCCGGCACCGGACCGAGCAAGGGCTTGGCACCATTGCGCTTGCCCAGCTTCTTACGGTCATTGCCGAGAACGCCAGGGGTATGCAGGAAGATCGGGGGCTCCCAGCCCATGGCCTGGAAGACACTGACGTGCTTGGGAGTCGAGCTGATCCACTCTTCGCCACGGAGCACATGGCTGATCTCCATGTCGTGGTCGTCCACCATAGCCGCTAGGTGATAGGGCGGCAGGCCATCGGCTTTTAAGATTATGAAATCGTCTTGGGTGTTCGCGTCCCAGAGCGTCTCACCGCGCAGAAAGTCCACCGTGCGGATCGGGCCTTCCGTGGGCATCTTGAGGCGCACCACGGCACGCTCGCCGTCGGCCACGCGCTTGCGAGCCTCGGCTAAGTCATAGTCGCGGAAGTGCCTATCGTAGCGATACGGAATCTTGCGGGCATCGCAGGCCGCACGCTTGCCCGCCAGCTCTTCTTCCGTCTCAAAGGCCCAGTAAGCTTTTCCCGCATCCAGCAGTGACTCCACAACTTCCGTGTAGCGTGCTTTGCGAAGCGACTGGATATACGGCCCAAACGCCCCGCCGTTCTCGGGCAGGAGCGCCGGGTCTACGGTTCCATAAGCCTCAGGCAGTGCCGCAACACTCGCCCGATCCGGGCCTTCGTCGTAGGGCGTTCCGAGGGCATTCAGCGACTGGATAATATGCTCCAGCGAGCCCTTCACCAAGCGCTTTTGGTCAGTGTCCTCGATGCGTAGCAGAAAATCCCCACCATATCTCTTGGCAAGCAGGTAGGAAAACAGCGCGGTACGAAACGCTCCGACGTGAAGAAATCCGGTCGGGGAAGGGGCAAAGCGCGTGCGCACCCGGCGCGGCTCGCGGCCCATGAAAATATCAGAAGAATCAGTAGTTGGCACGATTGCCTATGATACCCCATCTAGCCAGAGCTGGGCATCGGCCACACTCGTAAAGTCTAGGAGCGCCTCAGTGAGCTGCTCTTTTTGCTCCAGCGTGAGCGCCAGAATCGCAGGACGAAGCGCCTCGGTCACAACCGCACCAAACTTGTGCGTAAACAGACGCAAAATCATTCGATCAGCGCCTTGCATGAGTCCCTGTTCAATGCCTTTTTCAATACCTTCTTCAATCCACTCGTTTGTCAGTGTCAACATAATATTCTGCTCCTCTCGGGGCAAGAGCCCCACTTCACGCTGGATTGCTACCAGCTCCAAACGCGTCATCTGCAAGTACGTCCGCACAAAGCCCGCGATAAGATGGGAGCGGGCCGGATCAAGTCGAAGCGTCGCAATCAGCCGTAGGCACTCAAGCCGTACTTTCACCCGCTCGTCCTCGGGAATCTGCATCTTCGCCATCAAGGCCGTCGCCGCTGGGTTACGCTTCTTGGCATAGTCTTTCCAGCTAAGCTGATTGAGCTGAATGGCACGAAACGCAAACTGGATCACGACAAAGCCTGGAAACTCCATCGAAAAAGTACTCGGCGCAGCCTTGAGCGGCTGATCGTAGGAGAAGAGTGCCACCGGATAGATCGGCAAATGGTATTTTTCCCAGAAGCGAGCAACGTAGTTAAACATCCGCTCCGGGAACTCTGATTGTGCGCTCGATTGGTTCTCCACGATCAGCAAAAAGAAAGCATCTTTGCCCTGAAACTTCGCCTGCACCACGATATCGGACTCGTACTTTCGGCCCTCCGTAATGTCCGTAAAGACCTCTTTGTCTAGAAAGGCAATAGACTCTGGCTCTAAATACGCATAGACATCGGGGAGGAACGCCTCCACAAACTCAACGAAAAACGTGGTGAGTAGTTCTTTAAACAGCCGATCATGGTCAATGCTTTCTGGAGCCTCGGGTTCCATGCTGAAAGTATACCGTCAGGGCGTCGCCCCTGCCGATAAATCCGCAGTTGCCGCGAAGGTGGGAGCGCGACGGTGCTTGGTGGCTTGCTCAAAGGCGAAGGCAATCTTGAGGAGAGTGGCTTCGGAGTTGGCGCGACCCCAGAACGCAACCCCGACGGGCAGGCCGTGGACATGGCCCGCCGGGACGGTGATACTGGGATAGCCTGCGACGGCGGCGGGGCTGGTGGCGCTCCCCAGAAAGTGGTCGCCGTTGATCAGATCAATGGGCCAAGCTGGAGCCTGGGTCGGGGCGAAGAGAGCGTCGAGCTTGTGCGTTTTCATCACGGCATCAACTCCCTGCTCACGAGACTCTTTCCGGCATTTTTCCCGCGCCTTGAGATACTCGGGGCTGGTCAGCGGCCCCTTGGCCTGCGCTTGCTCCAGAAACTCTTGCCCAAAGAACGGCAGCTCCTTGGCCTTTACGCTATTGTTAAACGCGATCAGCTCTTTGAGGTTTTTTACAGGCGTGCTGGCCAGCTCTGCAAAGTACTGATTGAGCCCGTCTTTGAGCTCGTAGAGCAGCACCGTGGTTTCATCAGCATCAAAAGTGCCCACGGTGGGCATGTCCGCGGGGTCAATGATCTCCGCCCCGAGCTTCTTGAGCACCGCGATGGCGTCCTCGGCAAGCTTGTCGGTCGCGGGATGGTAGCCAAAGAAGCGCTTGCGGGCGATGCCGATGCGCTTGCCCTTCAGGCTCCCGGCAACCATGGCGCCACTGTAGTCTTTTCCCGTCAGTGCCCCCAGAAGGATCGCGACATCAAAGACGGTTCGAGCCATCGGCCCTGCGGTGTCTTGTGTGGCAGAGATCGGAATAATTCCCTTGCCGGAGAGCAGCCCGACGGTAGGCTTCAGCCCCACCAGACCACACGCCGCCGACGGCGAGAGAATGGAGCCATCGGTCTCGGTGCCGATTCCCGCCGCCGCAAAGCTGGCCGCAATCGCCGACCCCGTGCCCGAGCTCGACCCCGAGGGCGAGCGGTCTAGCGCATAGGGATTGCGGGTCTGTCCACCGCGCCCACTCCAGCCACTCGACGAGTGCGTCGAGCGCATATTTGCCCACTCGCTCAGATTGGTCTTGCCTAAAATCACCGCCCCCGCTTTTCGGAGCGCAGTGACAATCGGCGCATCGGCTTTGACTTTTGCCCCCACCAGCGCCAGAGAGCCCGCCGTGGTCTGCATCTTGTCGAGCGTGGCAATATTATCCTTGATCAGGATCGGTATTCCGTGCAACGGCCCCAAGGGCTTGCCTGATGCCCGCAGAAGCTGCAAGCGCTCGGCCTCTTTGGAGGCATCCGGATTCAGCTCAATCACCGCTTTGAGCTTTGGGTTCCACTCCATCACCCGCGCTTGGTAGAGCTGAACGAGCTGCGGCTCGGTATAACGATTGGCCTTCAGCGCCTGGCGGAGCTGGGAGAGAGACATTTCTTCTAGTTCAAACGATGACATACCGGCATTTTACCTGACACCGCCCGTTCACCCATAGGGTACCCGGAACGGGCTTTGTAGCTTTAGCCCTCCTGTCCCCCCGCTCCAAGACGTTAAGCCCTGTTTCCGTCTCATCAAGCTTTTAGGTAGTATAAGGGGCATGGATACCACACTCCTTGCCCCCGACTGGCAGGCCGCTCTCAGCGCCGAGTTTGCTGCTCCGTACTTTACCGCCCTCACCGAGTTTGTCGCCGCTGAGCGCACTGCCCATCCTGGCGCGGTCTTTCCTGCCGAGGATGAGGTTCTCAATGCCCTGAAGTTCACCGCGCTTGCCGACGTGAAGGTCTTTATTCTGGGCCAAGACCCCTACCCGACCCGTGGCCACGCGCACGGGCTCGCGTTCTCGGTTCAGCCGACGGTCAAGCCGCTGCCGGCGTCGCTGCGCAATATCGTGAAAGAATTGGAGAGCGATCTAGGAATCGGCAAGCCCACCAGCGGGAGCCTGATTCCCTGGGCCAAGCAGGGAGTTCTGCTGCTCAATACCGTGCTCACGGTTCGGGAGGGCGAGGCCAACTCGCACCAGAAACGCGGCTGGGAGAAGTTCACCGATGCCGTGATCCGAGCCGTCAGCGATGCCAGCGTCGAGCCGGTGGTCTTTATCCTCTGGGGCAAGCCCGCCCAGAAAAAAGAGGCGCTGATTGACTCTAGCAAGCACACGGTCCTCAAGTCAGCACACCCCTCACCGCTCTCCGCTAGCACCGGTTTTTTTGGCAGCAAGCCCTTTTCCAAGACAAATGCCGCACTAAAAGCCGCCGGACGTGATGCGATAAACTGGAGCCTATGAACCGACGTCTTATCTTCGCTCAAGCAGCTGTGCTTCTGGCACTTGCCATTCCTTGCCGCGCCGCCGATATGATCTTTTTGGAGCTCAAAGGCATAAAGTTTGGGCAGATCAAAGGCGATGTGACCCAAAAAGGCCGCGAGGGAACGATTGCCTGCCTTAGCTTTGAGCAGGCGATTAGTGTGCGCTCAGGGGCCAACGCAGAGACGATGACAATTGTGATCCGAAAGCGGATCGATAAGAGTAGCCCTCTTTTGATTCAAGCTCTCGCGGAGAATCAGTCCCTCGAGGCACGTTTTAGGTTCTGGCGACCACAGATAAAAGCCGCAACCGGCGTTGGCTCCGAAGAGCAGTTCTACACGATTGATGGCAAAGTGGGACGCGTGCTCTCCGTCAAGATACTCAGCAACAATGAAGATAAACAGCCACCTCTTGAAGAGGTGACTCTGAGTTTTTCGGATCTCACTTGGACCTACAACGAAGGCGGAATTACCTACCAGATTAAGAAGTAAGCGTTGCGGAGAGAGAGCGAGCAGGGTAGAATTGGCCATGCCTTACGTGATTGCCGAGCCCTGCGTCGGCGTAAAAGACAAGTCCTGTGTTGCGGTCTGCCCGGTAGACTGCATTCATGGTGGCGACGACGACAACCAGCTCTTCATTGACCCGACTGAGTGTATTGACTGTGGCCTCTGCGAGCCGGAGTGTCCGGTAGACGCCATCTTCATGGATGACGAAGTGCCTGAAAAATGGTCGAGCTTCATCCAGCTAAACGCCGACTACTACAAAAAGTAGTCGCAACTTACTTCGATGCCGCTGACTGCCCGAATTCGGGTTCGGACGTATGAGCTAGACTCGTTCGGGCATGTCAACAATGCGGTCTATCTTCAGTACTTTGAAGAGGCTCGCTCGGAGTATCTCCTTCAGCTCGGCCTCTCTTTCGATGACTTTGCCCGCACCCAAACTCTGTTTGTGATCACCGAAGCAAGGGTGCGCTACGTCTCTTCTGCGCGTTATGGCGACGAGCTACTGATCACGGGGGAGATCGAGAGCGCTGGCCCGGCGACGGCTCTGTTTACCTACAAAGTCACCCGCAATGGTACCCTGATTGCCGAAGGGGAGACCCGTGGTGCCTTTCTCAGTGCCACCACAGGTCGCCCTATCCGAACCCCAGAGCCCTTTAAGAGTGCCTTCGCCCCAAAGACAAGCTAGTTGTTGCCCGCCAGCTCCGCCGCACGCGCACGCTTCTGCGCTTCTTTCACAAGCAGTGTACTTGCGCCTTGCAGTGCCGCCACCGAGGCGGCCTCCGTAAAGCGAGCAAGGTTCTTCAGGTTGCCACTCAGGGCGTGGAGTGTGGCAGGTGTAGACTCCGCGGATGTGATCTTGAGCCGGTGCTCCAGAGCGAAAAAGTGTTTCCCTTGTGCTTCCAGCGCATCTGCATAGCCCTGGCGCACCACAGCAGGAGCAGACTTCGTGCTCTTGATAAGAGCCTTAAATGCCTGCTCCGCGAGTTCGGGCTTCTGCATTCGCTCTGCCGCTTGAGCGTAGAGCCACACAAAGACTGGGTTCTGACTATTTTTCTGAGCGAGTGCTCCCAGGCTCGAGAACGCTTCGTTGGCGCTATCGGGATCACCTAGGTGAAGAAAGTGCTGCGCGGCGAGGGCATCAGGGGAAGGCTTCGCAGACTTTACTCCAAGCTCAATCACGCGAGAAAAGTAGGTCTCAGCCTCAGCTTCAGAAGCATGTGCCGCCATGCTTGCTGCCAAAAATAGTCCCAGATGGCTGTCCTGAGGAAACTGCACGACGAGCTTCTGAAGAGCCTTCTCTGCCTGAACACTATCGCCCTTGCTCCAGAGCTGCCACGCACTCTGATAGCCCTCCATCGCACTCTTGGCGGGCTTGTTATCTGCCAAAGCGGGCATCGTGACCACACCTCCAGCTAGCACCAGAGCCACCATAAATCTATTACGAACCTGCATTGAAGTTCCTCCAGGGTTTATCTTTGGTGGCTCTAGTAGAAGAAGATACTGAGTAAATTACTAGGTTCCCCCCTAGCGTGCCTCGCCAAGCCGGGCTTTGATGGTCAGGGTGCGCCCTCCTCGCAGTGCCGTAAAGAGAATCGGATCGCCCGGACTCTTGCCACGCAGAAGGCGCTGCAGATCGAGATCCGTATTGATCGGAGAGCTGCCAAGCTTGGTCAGAATGTCACCCGGCCGTAGCCCTGCCTGGGCCGCAGGGCCACTGGGATCAAGTCTTGCAATGACAACGCCACGGGAGACAGGAAGCTGGTAGGTACGGGCCATTTGCTCCGTCAGTCCCACGTACTCAATTCCGAGGTAGGTTCGGCGCACATCCGCTCCCGCAATAATCTTCTGGGCGTAGCTCTGCGCCACTTTAATGGGAATCGCCAGCCCGAGCCCCTCCGCGCTATCTGCACGTAACACCGCCGTATTGATACCAATCACCCGTCCCTGAGAGTCAAGCAGTGGCCCGCCAGAGTTCCCTGGGTTGATCGCCGCATCGGTCTGGATAAAGCCCTGCTCCTGGCGCTCACTCAGCCGACGGTTGGTTGCGGAGACGATCCCTGTGGTGACGGTCTGCTCCAGCCCGAGCGGGTTGCCAATCGCAATCGTGGTCTGTCCCACTTCCAGCCGATCCGAGTCTCCGAGCGGCGCAGCAGGGAGCGGCTTAGGCGACGAGACCTTTACCACCGCGATATCAATCTCACGGAACGCCCCCAGCACACGGCCCGTCAGCTCGGTGGTACTCTTGAAGCGCACCCCTACTCTCATGCTCCGCCCCACCACGTGGGCGTTCGTCAAGATCAGCCCCTGCTTGCCGTCTATGACCACGCCGGTGCCCAAGCCACTCTCCGTCTGGATCAGCACCACGGCAGGCGAGACGGACTTCACAACCCGAATAACATTTTGTTCATCGGTGCTCTTTGCCACAGCGGCTTGTGCTTTCACGGGAGCTGAGAACGAAGTCTTCCCTCCCCAAAAGCCCAGTCCTGCCCCAAATCCCGCTCCAAGGCCAAGGGAGCAAACGCCAAAAGTAGCCAGTTTTTTTGCAAACTCTCTCATGCCTATTTATACGAGTGAGAAGCGAAAAAAATTCCCATTGTCAGCGCAGTGACGACGGTAAGTAGCGTCGTAGAAGCGCCGCGCGGGCCAGCCCTAGCCGGGAGCCACTGCCACTGCCCAGCTCTAAAAGTGCCTCCGCAAACTCCGTAGGCGCAAGAGGCTCCGTGAGGGCAAGTACGCCTGCGAGTCGCCGGTGGGAGAGAAGCTCCAGTGCCTCACTCTCGTCGAGTAGCTCTGCCTCACAAATCCGCTCAGCGGCCTGCTCCCAGCTCGTGCGCAGGCTGTAGGGGTGACGCACCAGAAGCCGCTCACGGGCAGACTGCTCAGCGGCAATGAGCACTTGCGCCGCCCCTTGAACACTACGGACAAAGAGCAAGGGGTCGTTCTCAGGGCGGTAGGTGATCTCGTGGCTGATCTGGTAGAGTGCGCCGGTGGGAAGAGAGCCCTCACCATGCACACCACGGATCGTCCCACCGAGCAGGCAGACCGCCTCTTTCTGGGGCTCTAGCTCTTTGAGGAGTGTCAGAGCAGGCAAGTGCAGCAAGACCGAGAGCCGCAGTCCCGTTCCGACATTGGCCAGCGAGGTCGTCAAGAATCCCAAGCGATCGTCCCAGGCCAGCTCCAGTCCGCGCGCCAGAAGCCGCTCCGCCGCGCTTACCCGCTCAAAGACTTTTTGTGGCTCACAGCCGGGCGCAAGAGCTTGGAGGCGCAGATGATCCTCTTCATTGACGAGAATCGAGAACGAGCCATCTGTGGCCAGCAGTGCCCAGCGGCCTGGCGTACCATCCGCCATCACGGGGGAGATGCGCTGCGCTGCCACTAAGGCCAGGCGCTGGTTTTTCTCCAGTTTTTCCAGCTCATAAGGCTTAAGCAGGGCCAGCTCCCCCGCCTTTGCTGCCTCCCGCACAAGCTGTGCCACCCGCTTACGCTCTGTTATCGTTGCCCGGTGGGGAAATGGAAACTCTGCCAGATTTCGCGCCAGCCTCGCCCGTGTCGAGACCGCGATCTCCCGCTCCGCCCCCTCTTGCCCCAGCCAGTCAAAACTCACGGAGTATTATAATCCCCTTTCCGATTTAGCGCCCTAGCGAGGAGTCTCTGGCGGTATAATTAGAATTGCAATGACACTCACTCTGGAGATTCCTGATGATCTGGCTTCTCGGCTCCTCACCGTCCCTGAGAAAGAACGCCATAACTTTGCCCTAGCAGCCCTCCGTACATGCTTGGATGAAGACAACGAAGTGGATGAGGAAGAGATTGCTATGGATTCCATCCCCGAAATACTCCTTCGGCCAGCACCCGATGCGATCAAAAAAGCCCTTGCAGATCTAGACGAAGGCAAAGGGATTGATGGAAAAATACTCATTGCAGAGCTTCGTGCTCCCTTTCAACCGTGAATCCCTTAGAGATTGTTGTCGCCCCAGATGCCAAGGCAGAAATTCGGGCGGTACAGGTCTGGCTCCATACGCTTGATCCTTCCTCAGAGCGACGGTTTTCTCAGCGTCTGGCGAATTTATTAGAGAAACTGGCAAAAACTCTTCCTTCGAAAATTGCGACGGGCCGTCCCCCACAGCTTGATACAAAAGCCTCAGAGGGAATGATCCGTCCTGTGTTTCAAGAGCGCTTTTACACCAGCAAGCAAAAGCCCCCTCGTCGTAGCAATACTAGTACCTGGCGGATTTTCTATGCGCTTCTTGACCAAGACGGCGATAGACAACCAGAAGTGCTACAGGTTCTCCATATTTTTCATGCAGCAGCAGAGCTGCCCTGGGATCGTCTTGAATCTCTGGAAGTTGAAACGGACAACGATTAGGCTGCCCCTTTCCGATTTAGCGCCCCAGTGGGGAGTCTCTGGCGGTATAATTCTTTCGCGTCACTATGCTCACGGAACTCTCTGTCGAAAACTTTGCTCTGGTCGAGCGGGTGCGGCTTCGCTTTGGAGCCGGACTGAACTTGCTCACCGGAGAGACCGGTGCGGGCAAGTCTATCTTGCTTGATGCACTCGGGATGGTGCTTGGGGAGCGCACGAGCGCCGACTCGGTGCGCCACGGTGCCGATAAAGCCCGCGTCGAGGCGGTCTTCACGATGACGGCTGGCGACCCGCGCCTCACACCGGCTCTGGAAACCACGGGAATCGAGCCTGAAGACGGTCTGCTGATTCTCTCGCGGGAGCTGAGCGCCACGGGAAAGAGCAATGCTCGGATCAATGGGCGCACCGTGACCGTGGCGACCCTCAAGATCATCGGGGATGCGCTGGTGGACATCCATGGCCAGCACGAGCATCAGTCGCTGATGGTGGTGGAGCGCCATGTGGAGCTGCTTGATGCCTGGTGTGGACAGGAGACGGAGATACTGAGAGCGTCGGTCGCAGCAGCCTGGGACAGCTATGCCGCTGCCCGTGACGAGCGTGAGGCGCTTCTGCGTGAGGCCCGCGAGCGTGCCCGTAATCTTGATCTGTACTCCTACCAGCGCGATGAGATAGATGCGGCGGCTCTTATTCCTGGCGAAGATGACGAGCTCTTGGCCGAGAAACTGCGCCTTGGGAGCGCCGAGCGTCTTCATGCAGCGTCATCGGCGGCGTACGGTGCCCTGCAAGGAGGTGCGCTAGACGGCCTCTCGCAGGCCGTGCGGGAGATCGAGCGGGCGCAAAAATTCGATGAGGGACTCTCCAGTATTCTAGAGTCGCTTAATAGCGCCCTCTACGCCGCTGATGATGCCATGCGAGAAGTGCGGAGCTACCGAGACTCCGTCGAGTTCAACCCGAATCGCCTCACCCAAATCGAAGATCGCCTCGACACGCTCAAGAGCCTCAAGCGCAAGTACGGGGAGAGCACCGC
>Ga0315904_10006440_pt1 | contig 16058 bp, 8 predicted proteins | sample LakEriMetagenome_6_FD_203529 | JGI IMG/M metagenome (GOLD analysis project Ga0315904, IMG submission 203529) | Freshwater fungal communities from buoy surface, Lake Erie, Ohio, United States - Buoy 12 MA120 | ecosystem: Environmental > Aquatic > Freshwater > Lake | place: USA: Lake Erie, Ohio... | reverse complement strand
GCACCGCATTCACGGGCAAGGAGCAGGAATGTGGTGGAGGGGACACCGGCTGCATTGAGGTGGCCGTAGCCGAAATTCACGCCGCCTCTCTGGTTCCACCCGCCGTTGTACATGTTGCGTCGGAGGTAGTCGGCATTCAGTTCAATGACCGGGAGGATCGAGGCATCGCCGGTGCGCAGGTAATACTCGCAGAGACCGATGCCAGCGTATCCGGCATACCACGGGATGGTTTCGAGTTTTGTGGTGTTCTTGTTTTTCTCCACCAGCTCCTTGATCCACTTGCGGGCGACATCGAGATCTTTCTCCTCGCCAGTGGAGAGCAGGTAAAGCAAGCCCAGACCTTCAATGCCGGTGGCATGGTTGAGACCGCTTTTTGCCAGGAAGTCCGCCTGATTGCGAACGATCTTGTCCGACTTCGGGCAGTTCAAAGGCCAAGTCTTGCTGTAGGCACCGAGCACCGGGATCTTGACGACGACTTCCTCGGCCTTGGCCTCCGGCTTGTCCTTGACCATGAATTTCACCAAGCCATCGGTGGCCTCGGCCTTGGTGATGATGCCGCCAAGAATGACGCGCGGGTCGATGTCCTTGAGCGTCTGGCCATTGATCGACTCGATCATCTGTCCCACCTTGAGCTTGCCGCTGGCCTCCGCGGGCGAGCCTTTGTCGATGCGACTGATTTTCATCTGGAAAGGTGGCAGCAGCAGTTCGATGCCGATGCCCACCGGTCCGAAGTGCTCGATGGGTTGGGTCCTCTCGGTCTCCCTGGCATAGGTGCTGAAGAGCGGCCAATCCTTGTAGTAGGCGCTCTCGAAGGCGGGGGTTGCGGTTTCCGCCGCGCCCGCCGAGTTGCAAGCCGCCATCAAGGCGATGGTTAGAGTCGTTCTGGAGATGCTTTTCACGAAATCCGGTTGATGGATGATGCTTATTTCGCGGGTTTTACCGCGGACGGATCCTGGACGACTTTTTCCAACAGCGCGGCGATCCTCGCGCTGGCACCGGCGAGTTCGGCTTTGTCGTTGGATTTGGCACCGGGTTTGACGGCGGTCCATTCGTTGATCTCAAGCGCGGTGCTTGGGCCTTTGATGGCCTGTGGTCTGGTGATTTTCGGAGCGAGGGATGAAGCGGGGATGGTGTAGAAAAACGGCACGTCGTCTCCGCCGAACTTCGCCTTGAAGCAGTTGGCGAGAGCGGAGATTTCGGGGCCGAAGTCCGCGCCTTCCGCGTCCGTGATCATCTTGTTGCCGCAGAGGAAAACCACGCCTGCCAGTTGTCCGGGTGAGAAGCAGTCCACATAGACATTGTAGGTGGCTGTGGCCTGCGAATCGCCGATCTCGGGAGCGAGCTTGGGAAACACGCCCCATTGCGCGCCATCGGGCGCGGCCTTGGTTTCGATCATCGCGGGGATGTAGGTGCCCCAATAGTTCTTCCAATCGGCGATGTAGCGGCGGATGTTTTCCACATAATGCGGGTTGTCCGTGTGTTGACTGCCGATAGTCTTGTAGTCCGCCATCAGGCTCGGTGCCTGGTTCAGGAAGTCCGCCCCGATCCAGTTTTTGAGCGCCATGTCACTCTTGCCCTGCATGAATATGATGCCGACCGGATTCTTCGTCTTGGCTGCGATGCCGTGGCCGAAGAATGCGGCAAGTCCTTCGGCGTCCTTCCAATAAGAGGCGAAGCGGTTTTCGGCCTTCAGCCCGCGCGATGTGGCGATGCTGAACCGGCTGGGCATGCCGTTGGCGTCGCGCTTCGATTCATTCTCGATCATGCGCACGATCTGTCCGGATGGCTTTAACTCCGGCGCGGTGAATTGTCCCACAGGCAAGGCTATGTACCAGACGTCGCCAAAGACGATGTTCTTGGCTTCACGCTGATGCACCGTTTCACCATCGATGGTGAAGCTGACCTTCAGGGTGTAGGGCGTGGTGCCTGCCTTCATGGGAGGCAGGGTGACCTGCCATTCCGCCATGTCCGGGGTGACGGCGATGGTTTTCTTGATGTCGCCGAATTCGAACTCCACCTTGCAGTCGCCTTTTTCCGGCTCGACCTGCCATTCGCCGAAGTTGCGGGTGGAACCCCAAATCGTCACCGGCTTACCGGCTTGCAGCACCGCGTTGTCATCGAACTGCTGGCTGAGCAGCGGCATCTTGCGGTATTCATAGACCTTGCCGTCCTGAGAGGTATCGACCTTCTCATTGGCGATGACGATTTTGCCGCCCGGCCAGTCCTTGCTGGTGACGAGCTTGTTGTCGTAATAGATGAAGGGAACAAGAGGCAGCATCGCTTTGTTGTAAATGCAGGGCTGCGAACCGATGCCCTCCGCGCCATAGGAGACTCCGCGTGGAACTTTGACCGCAGGCGAGCTGACGATGATCTTGTCGCCATCGAATTTCATCGTGGCCGGATGCCAGACGCGGTCTTCTCCGGCCAAGTAGAACAGCTTCACCTTGTCCTCGCTGTTTTCGAGAACGGCGGGCGCGTTGAGCAGGTCCTTCTCGATCGCCTGTCCAACGAGCAATCCACCTTCGGCGGAGTCCAGGGAGATGATGAGTTGGTCACCCTTGACCTCGTAGGATTTGAACATCGGACTATCGGCCACGATGTTTTTGCCATACTGGTTTTTGAGCGCATGAAGGGCGAGGCGCTTGCCGGGTAGCGTCTTGTTGCCGTAATGGATCGCACCCTGGATATCGATCTGGCAGGCCATGCCGGTGTGCGGGATATCGCGAGCGAGCCAGGTGCCGAGCCGCATTTCCGCGGTGGTGTCGAGGCTCGGTTTTCCGGAGTGTCCGCTGCCCGGGCAGTAGAACTGGTGGAAATAGACGGGCAGGTCGGGCCTGTCCCATACGATGCGCCAGCCTCGGATCATACTGTGCAGGCTGTTGTAATAGGTCAGGCCGCTGTGGCGGTTGGCCCAGCCCTGGTTCCAGATCGCGCCGCGGATGGCATAGGGCACCACCGGGTTCAATCGTCCGTTGAACATCCAAGTCGCATCCCTGTTTTCGGCAAGGTTGCCGGGCAGGACAGGTTTGATGATGGGAGGTTTGATGCCTGCTTTCACCAATTTCTGGTTATTGGCGATTCGGTCGTCCAGCGACTGATAGAAGGCGTTCCATGCTTCCTTATGTTCGGGCGTGCGGGGATCCGTGAGCAGGCACTTGCGGTGGATTTCCTTGCAGTAGTCGCCTTCCGCCGTGGCATAGCCCACGCGTGGAATCCATGACTCGATGGCCGTCTGGCTCCACGAGCAATTGAGGATGCCGATCGGCACCTTGATTTCGCCGTAAAGCTTGTGTGCGAAGGCGAACGCTACGGCGCTGTAGTTTCCATAGTCGTCGACCTTCCATGCACCATCGGCGCGCTCGATCGGATGCAATGCCGAGTATGCCCCTGTGACCTCGAACTCGCGGATGGGTGGCGTTTCGCCCTTGGCCTTGAGGTCGGCGACAACTCCCCTCGCATCACATTTGCTGGCGAGCCACTGCATGTTGGATTGTCCCGAGGCCATCCAGACTTCACCGACGAGGATGTTCTTGAGCACGACTTTTTTTCCGGGCTCCTGGACTACCATTTCGGCTGGTTCGGCGCTGGCCTTGAGCGGCTTGAGCTTGAGCATCCATTTGCCATCGACACCGGCCTTGGCGCTTTCCTTTTGTCCGGCGAATTCCACCGTGACCGTGGTGCCGGGTTTGCTCCAGCCCCAGACGGGCAAGGGCATTTCGCGTTGCAGGACCGCGTTGTCGCGGAACGGCGAACCGAGTTCGATGGCTGGCGGTGGGGGTTCCTGCGCGGCCAGCGATCTCAGGGGTGAAAGCAGCAAGGCTGACGTGACGGCGAGCAACGCCATGTTTTGGGGTCTCATAATCATATTTTCACTTTGTTTGTCGCGGCTGCAGGTGAGTTTGCCATCGATGACCTCGAGTTCGGCAACTTGCAGGCTTGATCTCTGTAGCGGCAGGTGTGTGTGTTGGTGGTTTCCCAATCGGTCATCCGCTATTTATTTGCCGACGTCCACCATCGCCCTGCCCATCGCTTCGCCGACGAGCATGAAGGTTTCGGCATTGCCGTGGTAATGGAAGCTCTGGTTGCGCGGTGAAACCTCCGGCTTGCGATAGAACGGGCGGGTATCGACCGACTTCACGTTGCCCGCGAACTCCGGATGTTTGGCGGGATCTCCCACGTTCATCTGGGCCTTGAAGATGGTATCCGCACTGCTGCCGGGTTCCCAACCTTCGCCGCCATTGAATCCGCAGGAGGCAACCACGAAAGGTGCATTGGGAGCATTGAATTCCTTGCGCAGTGTTTTGATCAGGTGGGCGAGGTTTTGCTCATAGCGCTGGGCATGGACACCCGCGGGACCTTTGCCTTGTTCGCCGCCGTCCTTGTGGCCCTGCCACCAGCCGAAGCCGGCGATCTCGTATCCCCTGCCCTTCCATTGCGGGTATTTCTCGTCGAACTTGGCGAGCACTTCCTTGGCCGCGCTGAAGCAGTCGTCATATTGTTTTCCGGCATACCAATCGATGGGCTTCGGCTCGGTTCCCTTCTGCCAGCGGTCGGGTGATTGCTTGTAGCCGGCATACACCCAAGTGACGCCTTCCGCATCCGTGGCTTCGAAACTCTCCGATCCCGGCGGCAGGAAGTCCCAGCCCAGCGAGCGGTTGCCTTGGCTGGCCTTTAGAATGAGCACGGGTTCATCGTGATCATTGCCCACCATGTGGCCAAAACCCAGCTCGGGCCCGATGCTGGTGGCGGACGCGCCGCATCCGATGTCCAGCCACTTGTTGGCGGTGGCGGTGACCACGCCGGTATACCAAACGTCGTCGCGCGGGACGAAGCTGCCCTTGCCATCGGCGAGGTATTTGAACTTGCCCTCGTGATGGACCACTGTCTTGAGGGTTCCTGGAATGTCCAAGCGCGAATACCAACCCAAGGCGCTGCCCTGATCGTTGAGATAGGTGACCTTGAAGGGAACTTTCTTTCCGGCCTCCAGCTTGATGGCGGTTTGCACGGCCTTGCCGCCGGGTTCCTTGCGATGGACCTCCTTGCCATCCACCATCATGATGTTTTCTTCCGAGGGGCCATAGCCCGGGCGGAACTCATAGACGCCCGTGGCCGGCATCGTGACCTGGCCGCGCAGCACGGCGACGCCTTCTTTCGGAAACGGCGCGGGATTCACTCCACCGATTTCCGCCAGTGGGATGGTCTTCACGGGTTGCAGCTTGTCGTAGTCGGCTTTCGCATCGGGAATGCCTTCATACATCGAGAGCACGCTATCGGTGAATTCCTTCCCCCACCGTGAGTCGCCGCCGGTCACCTGGCCGATGCCGACCATGTTCGACTGGCCGGAGAGGATGTAAACCTTCACGGGTTTTTCGGCCGCGGTGAGAGAGCCGAGTGAAGCCGCGCAAATCAGCGGGATGATGGTGTGGATGTGGGGCATGTGTTTCATGTGGTTTGGTTGAAGTGCGGAATGAGGAATGCCGGAGGCGGTTTTGAGAGAGGGATAAACGCTCGCCCGAGCGAGAATCTATCGAACTCCACAAGCGGTGAGCAAACAACGACCGGTCCAACCAATCAGGCCTGTTATTCATTGCCGGGGCTTGCGGGAGTGAGGTGGATCGATCTCAGCCGGACCGGCTGCCATCCCGCTTCGAGCGGCTGGATCTGCAGGGAATGGCGGCCAGCCTCCTTGATGGCGAGCGTTCCGATCATTGTCTTGCGGTAGGCATCATCATTTCCCGTGACCGGAATCACGGATGTTAGTTTGTTTCCGGCCACCGAGATGGCGAAACTACCGCCCGCTGCGGGAGCAGCCGCCTCCAGCTTGACATTGAAGTTGCCGGGCGTGGCGAAGCGGACGGGCCATTCGATACGGACGCGCGCGTCATTCCAATCAGTGACATGTCCACCGGAGCCGTCTTTTTCATAACGGGTCCGCGTGCCGAAATTGCCGTTGTGAATCAGCGCGTCGATGGCTTCAAGAGCGAGTGAGCCATCGGCGGACTGGCGGATGGCCGGATCAATGGCATCGGGCGGACCGGAGAGATCGAGCACGATGACCGGGCAAATCGAATCCGTTGCTTCGCCGCTGAGCGCGATTTCCAGCCCGTCTTCGCCGATGGTGGTGGTAAACTTCCTCGTGGGATCGGCGAGCAGTTGGCAGGCAACGGCCTTGTTTCTAACAGGAATCCGCAAGCGTCCGTCGGCGGGCCAATCGAAGACATGGAGATAGAGCCGCGTGCCGCCGTCCCGCGCCTTGGTGGTGATGCGTCCCCAGCGCGGCCGGCTGGCCGGACTGGCGGTGGCGGAAGTTTGGAGTTTGAAGTTTGGGGGCGCCGTCCCTCCAGACGGCGCCCCCGTTGATTCCGGGAGAAACCCAATTAACTACCGGAAAAGGTCCAGGCATGGCGCTTGAGCGCTTGTAGCGGCGTTCTATGAGCGTCGATGCCAATGCGATGCAGGATTGGATACATGCGATTTCCCAGTGGCGGTCGCGCCGCGGAGGAAAATCAGCGACGCTCATAGAGCGCCGCTTGCTACAGTTCAGGACCTGCGGCGGCGGAAGAGCAGGAACAAGCCGATGCCGCCGAGCAGCGCGGCGCGGGGTTCGGGGACGGCGGTGTAGTTAAGGTAGATGTTGTTGCCGTCTTGATAGAGGCTGAAGGATGCGCCGGAGCGAACGGATGCGAGGGTATCTCCCGTTTCATCCAACCACGCGGTGGGGGAGTTCAGGCCAAGGTTTGAGAAGCCGTCGAGTGAGGTCGCGCCGCTGTAAACCAACCATCCGGCGGTGCCGGTGTAATCGTTCGCCCAGAAGGTGTCCGACCATTCGACAGCGCTGGCACCGAAGTTGAAGTTCAGCCCGAGCGTGGTGGCACCGTTGAAGTCGAGTGTGGCGCCGACGTTGATGCCATCGAAGTTGGTGCCCCGGCCCGATGTGGAGTTCGCGACGAGTTCCCAGAGAACACTGGCACCGGCTTCGTAGGTGAGGTTGCCGCTGTGGGTGATGATGCCGGGGGAGTTGCCGGGCGAGTGAGTGCCGTAAACGGTGGTGTTGCCGACGGTGCCGATGCCGCCAAGGGTGGTCCCGAATTGCACGGTGGTGAGCGAGCTGGTGGAAATATTGCCGTCCACGATGAGCGTGCCGGCGGTAACGCTGGTCGCTCCGGTGTATGTGTTGGTCAAGGTGAGGGTGGTGGTGCCAGCGCCGGCTTGGGTGAAGCCGCCGTCGCCCGAGATGACCGCCGCTCCGTTTCCGAGTCCGCCGGATACCGCCTGTGAGACGGCGTTGCTGCGGTTCACGACGAGTGTGGCGCCGGCTGCGACGCTGACCGTGGCGGAGTTGGAGGACAGGATGCCGGTCAAGCTGCCATTGCCGACCGTGAGGGTGCCGTTACTCACCGTGGTCGGTCCCCAGTAGCTGTTGGTACCGGTGAGAGCCAAGGTGCCGGTTCCGGTCTTGGTGAAACCATTGGCGGTTCCCGAGCTGCCACCGGCGATGTTGCCGCTCATGATGGCATCCACCGCCGCCGAGCCATTGCTCACTTGGACCGTCCGGGTGGCGCCTGCCATGCTGATCGCCTGTTGCCAGTCCACGGTGCCGTTCGCGACTGACGAGCCAAGGACGAGTGTGTTGTCGGTGCCGATGAAGTTGGTGGCGGTCCAGTTGATCGAAGTGCCACTGAACAGAACCGTCCGCGTGCCGTCGTAGGCCGCGAAGCCGCCGTTGCCGGTCCACTGGACCTGAGTGCCGCCGATTCCGATGGTGCGGGTGAAATTCCCGCTGTTCGCCGTCAGGCCGACGATGCCGCCGTTGATGGTGAGGTTGCTGGTGCCGCCGCCTGCGCCGAGGGCGTCCGCGTGGTCGAGCTTGAGGACGCCGCCGCCTGCCGTGGTAGTGCCGGTGTAGGTATTGGCTTGATTGAGCACCAGCGTGCCGGCCCCGACTTTCGTCAGGCCGCCGGTGGTCTGGTTGAGAACCTGATCGGCGGTGAAGGTGTTGGCCGCATCAGCGATGTTCAGCCCGACCAACTTGGCCGCAGTGAAGGAAACCGTATGGCCGATGCCCGAAAAACTCGTCAGCGCCGTGCCGGTGATCCGGAGCGTGCCGCCATTGAATACGAGATTGGACGCAGACGCACCGAGGTTGCTTGACGTTCCGACGCTGAGTGTACCGGCGGTGAGTGTCGTCGCGCCGGTGTAGGAGTTGGTGCCGGAGAGGGTCCACGTACCGGCACCGTCCTTGGTGATCGCGACGGTGCCTAAGCCGTTCTCGATCTTGCCGGAGAACACGTTCGTGGTCCCGGTGTTGGCGGTGAGTGTCAACGTCTTGGCACCGGTTCCGCTGACGACCAAGTCTTTTGCGACGGTGATGGCACTTGTTCCGCTGTTATTGCCAAATGTCGCTGTAGCCGCGCCATTGTTGAAAAACTCAATTGCGCGGTTGTCGAGGCTGATTGCACTTGCGGTGTTCAAATTGATGACTGCAGCTACACCACTCGTTCCAAACCGAATATTGCCGTAACCAACGCCATCTGTGATGCTATTGAGAGTAAGAGTGAGACCTTGTCCTGAACCTCCCAAGTCCACACCGATCGAACCGGTGAAATCATTGCTGGCATTCGAGAGAACAGCAGTGCGGCCGCCGTTGCCGGTCTGGGTGAAGATTAAATTCCCGGATCCGGTGACTTTTTGGTTGTTGGCGTAGTCCACACCTGCCCCCAAACGGATGGTGCCAGTTACCGCGCTGTTCAAGTTGACTTGGCGATTAGCGGTAACATCCGCAGTGAAATCCAAGGTCGAGCTGCCATTGAAGGTGATTTGGTTTGCTGCATTACCCAGGTTTGCGTTGCTTCCCACCGTCAGCGTGCCGCCGTTGATGAAAACGCCACCCGTGAAATTGTTCGCGACGCTGGAAAGGGTAAGGCTCCCCGCGCCGTTTTTCTGGAGACCGTCGGTACCGGAAATCTGGCTGGAGATGGTCAGCGTGCGGGTACTTTGGGTGACATTGATCTCAGGAACTCCGGTCGTGCGATCCAGCGTGAGGATATTGGCACCAGAGATGGTGTAGTTGTGGGTGGTATCGGAGGCGGTGATGTTGCCGATGGTGATGGCGGCATTGAGGGTGATGATGCGGTCGGCGGTGATGAAATTGCCGAAGGTGGCGGTGTTGTCGGCACCTCCCGCGTAGTTGGTGTTGCCCACCCAGTTGGTGGCATCCGTCCAGTTGCCGGCGGCATCGGTATCCCAAGTGTTGCTGGTGGCTTGGGCGGAAACGGAAGCAACCGCCAGCAGCGAGCTGCCGGCGAGGACGAGGAAGGAGCGGAGTGCGGAGTTTGGTTTCATGGCGGGATTCGGGAGATTGGAGAGATTTTGGATTTTGGATTGATTGGCTTCCTCTGCAGGCAGTTGACGCTGGAAGATTCAGCCCCGACACCCGGATCCCGCAAAATATTATTCATTTGCCACTGTTACCGGATTGGTTTCAGATTTCCGCAATGAAACCGTTTCACGCCAAGTCCACTGTCGAGCAACTGGCCGACTATCTTCGGGGGGAGATCCTGAACGGTGGGCTTGGCGATGGCATGCCTGGCGTGAAGCAGTTGGTGCGGCACTTGGGAGTGGGCACCCAGACGGTCGTGGCGGCCTTGCAAGTCCTGAAGCAGGAAAAATTGCTGGAGGGGCATGGCGAGCGGCGGCGATGCCGGATCGTGGCGGCGGATTCGGGGAAAAGGACCGGCTTGCGGATCGTGATCCTGCTCTATGAGGAGAGCGACGCGCACGACGAGCATTCGCTGGAATTGCAGCGCCGCTTGGAGGCGCGCGGCCACCGGGTCGCGTTCGCCACGAAAACGCTGACGGAACTGCGTTTCGACGTGAACCGGGTGGCACGGCTGGTGGAAAAGACCGGAGGGGATGCCTGGGTGATTCGCGCGGGACCGCGGCCGGTGCTGGAATGGTTTGCGGAGCGTCCGATGCCGGCGTTCGCCATGTTCGGGCGACAATCCAATCTGCCAATGGCGAGTCTGGCCACCTTGAAATCTCCGGCTGTGGCGGAAGCCTTGCAGCGCCTGGTGGATCTCGGCCACCTCCGCATCGTGATGCTGGTGCGCGAGGACCGGCGGAAACCCACTCCGGGGCTGTTAGAACGACGGTTTCTCGATGAGCTTGGACGTCTGGGCATCGAAACAGGCGCCTACAACCTGCCGGATTGGGAGGACGACGCGGAGGGCTTTCACCGGTGCCTGGATTCGTTGTTCCGTCACACGCCGCCCACCGCGCTGTTAGCGGGCGAAGCGGCGTTGTTTTTCGCGACGCAGCAGTATCTGCTCGGAAGAGGACTCGTGGTGCCGCGCGATGTTTCGCTGATCTCGCTCGACGATCATCCCGCTTTTGGATGGTTCAAACCGGAGGTTTCCCTCATTCACACCGACACCCGGCGCTGGGTGCCGCGTGTGGTGCAGTGGGCGGAAAACGTGACGAAGGGCCGCGAGGACCGGCGCGAGACGCTCATCCGCGCGGAGTTCATCGAGGGCGGGACGATCGGGCCTGCAAAGACATGACTTTCATTTTTCGTCATGAGGGGGGGAATTCACGGAGGCCGAATATCAGCGGATCCGCCGCAGTTCGGTTTTGTCCGTTGCTGCCTCGATCTGCGCGATGGCCTTGCGGACATCGGCGGCTTTTTGGACGCTCATGTGTTTGGGGAAACTGCCTTCGCCCTTGTCGAAGATTTCCGCGGCTTGCCGAAGTTGAGGTATGGCGGATTTCGCATGGGCTCCGTAAGACACGAGGATACTGAGAATTTCAGGTGTGCGAATCTGGCTGGCCCAAATGTTCTGGTTCAGGATGTAATCCGTGCAGGCTGGAATCCCCTCCGCGATGTGGTGCGCGGCTAGAACCTGAAGGCCTGCAATGCGAATTCCGTCGGCAAACATTTCGCCACTCGGCGCGGGTTTGGAGGCGGCGTCCAGGATGGCTGGCAGAAGGGGTTCGATCTCCGCGTAGCTTAGCAGCTTGTAAACTTCGGCGATGTCGGAGCGAGCGCGGCCGTCCTCGTTGCGGAGCCCGGCGGCAACGGCCTTTCGGAGCAGTTCGCGATCGACACCATCCAGCGAGTTCCTGAGCATGGTGCCGAAGACGGAAAAGCACAGGTATCGTTGCTCCATGCCGCGGGGGTCGGACTTCGAGGGACCGTGAGTGAGGCGCTCTAACATGAGCGGCAGGGATGGCATGGCCGGAGGGCCGGCATGGGAGAGCGCTTCGGCGGCTTTGACGCGCAGCCAGAGATCCTCGTGGTTCAGCAAAACGGTGAGTTTAGGCACGGCGGCTGCGGCTTTGATGAGGATGAGCGCTTCACAGGCGCCATAGCGGGCGTAAAGGTTAGGCGAATCGAGCAGGGAGATAATCGCGGCGACCGGCTTGTCGCCCTTGATCCGCGAAATGGCGATCGAGGCACGTTCACGAACCGTGGGCGACCAACTGCCGAGTTTCTCCAACAAGGTGTCGGGATCGAGTTTGTCGTAAGCGCTGTAGCGGTCCTTGTTCGACCAACCACGGCCATCGGCAATCAGGGAACCGGCGGTGGCCGCGTCGATCTGCGGTGCGATGTTCGACTGCCTGCCGGTGAGCAGCAGTTTCTTCAGCGGCATCGCATGCGCGAGCAGGTAGCCACCGGTGGCATCCCAACCAAGGTAGCTGTCGCCATTCGGTTCGGGCGGCCCCGGATGAGGGAAGCGGAAGTCCCAGGTGCGCGTGAGGTCGTAATACCAGGCACCGAACTCATTCATCCATGCTCCGGCGGCTTCGGGCCCCGATAGGGCGACTCCGGGCATCGCCCAGAGCATGTTCGTGAAATTTCCACAGTGCCCGCAATCGCGCTCCGGCCCGTGGGCGGCCACGCTCATGCGGGAGAAATATTCCGCACCGTCTTTTTCGCCGAGCATGTTGAACATGACTCCCGCCATGCCGTTCTTGCCGTTGTCATCGTGGTTTTGTGTCCATGGATGATGATCGCCATAGGGCACGGAACCTTTGCCGATGTAAAAGCGGAGCAGTTTGGAACTGCGCTCGATGGCGAGATCGACGGCGGGATCCTTGAGTCCGGCCTCGCGTGCCATGATGAGGGAAATTGTAAGCGGGACACCGGGGGCGTTCATCATGCCGTATCCGCCCAGAATACCGCTCGGCAAGGCATATCCATGCCCCCACGAACCGACCGCGCTTTGGCCTTTGGCTGCATCGAGAGCCAAGCGGCGCAGTCCGGAAGCGAAGGCGTCATCCCCAGTGGCGATCTTGTATTCCGCGAGCAGCATGATGACATAGGCGTTCCACCAGGTGCTTTGATCGGAGAACTGGTTCGCCCATTCGGCCTCGCGTTTCACGAGAGGAAGATATGTTTTGTCTCCCGATGCGAGGAGGGCGAGCGCGTTGAGCGAGCGGGTGATGGGATTCTGCGTTTTCGGGTAGTCATCCAGCTTCATGCGCGCGGCGAGCGCCTTGCAGCCTTCTTTCAGGATGAGGGCGGATTTCGGGCAGTCGTAGGGGGCGGTGCGGCCATACGTGCCGAGAATTTTGATATCCAACACCACTTCCTCCTCTTTGCCGCCGCGCCAACGCGTGAGGGCGAGCTTGCCTGAATTTTCCGCCGCGGTGATCGCCTTTCCGAATTCAGTGCGGGGATCATAAGCAAACGGCTTTCCGCCCACTCCGAGAATCACATCCCCGCTGGCGAGGATGCCATTTGCCGGCGATCCCGGATCAACCTTGGTGATGAGAATCTGCCGGGCGTCGGTGGTTACAAGTTGATCCGGGTAGATCCAGCCGCGCGCTCCCGTGGGGCCGAGGTTCCAATCATGGTTGAAACCCTGCGGCACGGGATCGCCCTTCGTGAAATCCGGAAGTGCCGCCTTCCCTCCCCCACCCCCTGCCATGAGGATGGATGCGGATGCGACAAGTGAAAGTATGGTGGCGGGGCATGTATGGCTCATCGCGTTGTGTTTACTTGGTTGTTGGCTGCTTGATCATCTTGAAGTTCGCTTCGGCAAAATGCCTGCCCATCAGGGCGAAGGTCTTGGCACAGCCGAGATAGTGGTAACCGGCATTGGACGCGCCGCGTTTCCACAAGGCGAGTTCGGCGGGAGAGATGAGATCGGCCTCGTATTTCCTGAGATATTCCTTTTTCTGCTCGTCCGTCATCTTGCCGTCCGCGTTCGCATGGTCCTTGTGTTTCGAATTGAGGAAATGACTCATCTGGCTGATCTGCGCCCGCTTCGCGTCAATGAGTCCGAGTTCATCCGACCAGAACGGCGCGGTCTGCACGGCCACGACATTGCCCTTGAACTCCGGCATTTCGGAAGGAGCCGCCATGGCCTGACGGAACGACACCATGCCGGAGGATTGATCCCTGAGTCCACCCACCCCCATGACACCGATGACGAACGGCATCTTGGGAGCATTCAGATCCTTGCGCACATCACGGATGAAGTGGGCGAGCAAGTCAGTGTACAAAGCGTAACGATCCGGCTTGTTGTCATTCGGATAAACGTGACCATCGACCATGTCGTTGAAACCTTGGAGCCATGCGAATCCGGCGATCTCATAACCCTGCGCGGCATCATAATCCGGGATGACTTGTTTCGGATCGGCCAGAACCTTTTTCACATGCTCGATCAACAGGCGGTAGCAAACCCCTGTGGCTTTGGCCTTATCGGCATGCCACTGCGGGCGCTCCTCGGCCTTGGGAATTCCGTGCGCTCCCTGCGGATGCTTGTCCCAAAGTTCCTGCGTTTCCTTTGGCATCACGTAAGGCCCCGCGCTTGGCGGACGGAAATCGGTGTGCAGGCTCTTGCCGCCCCAAGCCGCCTTGATGATCAGTACCGGCTCCTTGAACGCCTTGTCCATCATCAGACCGAAGGTGAACTCCGGCCCGATCCTGTCACCCGGCTTGGTGGGGTCCATGCCCCACATCGAGCCGTAGCCTGCGGTGAGTTTGCCGTTGAGCGTGAAGTTGTTCTCACCGGCACCCGTGAGATAGGAAATCCACGCGCCCTCGCAGACTGTGGGTTTTCCATCGGCTCCGCGCATCATCTTCAACAAGGGCGCGGTGGCCGGGTCGTCGCCGATGTAATCGAAGGTGCTGATGTTCGCAGGCCCCTCCATGTTCGACTGTCCGGCGAGGATGAAGACTTTCACTGGCTTCGCTTCCGCGCCTGACAAGGCGAGAAGCATGGTTGTTAGAATCGCGGCGGTGTGTTTCATGGGATTGGGGATGGATGATGTATCGGTTGACCGCTTCCTACTTCTTCAGCAGTTCTTTCATGGTCCTTCCCAGCGAGAAGCCGACTTCCATGTAGGTTTCCGCATTGCGGTTGTAGTGGAAACACTGGTCTTTAGGCGAGTCCGCCACCTCGCGCCAGAAATCGCGGGTGTCCACGGCCTTCACGTTGCGGACGAAGTCCGGGTATTTCCCCGTGTCGTTCATCGCAAGCCGGGCGTTGGCGGTCTGCAGGCCGAAGTTTTCGCGGCCGGGATTGCCGCAACCGGTGGCGAGCACGAACTTCGCGTTCGGCGCATCGTAATCCTTGCGCAGGCTCTTGATCAGCTTGACGAGGTTATTCTCATAGTGCCTGGCATACACATCGCTCTGGTCCTTGTGTCCCTCAAACCATGCGAAACCGGCGATTTCATAACCCTGGCCCTTGTAGTCCGGATAGATCTTCGCGAGATCGGCGAGCGCGGTGGCGATCCTGTGTGTGGCGTGGCGTCGTTTCATGGTTGCTGTGGTGAGGCTGATGAATACGGCTGGAGATGACCAAATCATTCTCCGGTGATCGCAACATTCAGCCGGGCACGAAGTTTGCCGACGGGAGTGATGTTTACCGGTCCTCTGCTCACGGGTTGAGCGCCCTGAGGCGGCTGAAGAGTATGCCGGTGCCGCCCGCCTCGGCGGAACCGATGATGGCCTGAACCGCGTTGGTGGTGCCGCCGCCCGGGGTGACGATGAAGGTGACGCCGTTGGTCGGGCCGCTGCTTGCATCCGTCACCGGAACCACGGTCCATGGATCGCCTGCGCCGATGTCGCGGCTGTGCTGCACGCCGAGGGAGGCGGTTCCACGGTGGGCGGGTTTGAGCATGTTGAAGTTCATGACCAGGCCAGCGCCGGTATGAGTGACGGTGGGCCGGGTGACGGCGGAAGTTGGGGAAGTGGCACCTAACATGAAGGCGAGACCGTTGGGCAGTCCGTCGTTGTTTGCATCGGCGTCGAAGGCCGCGCCGCCCGCCCAGGTCTGATAGGGGTTTTGGCCGGTGGAGGTGACATTGAGCACCAAGTCGTTGCCTGCCTTTGAAACGGTGGCCGCCCAACCGCTCGGCAGGTTGAGGGTGGCGGGTGCGCTGCCGCTGATGCCACCCAGTGCTGTTAGAAGCGTGTAGATGCCGGGTCCGGCCCCGCTGGCGGAGGTGATGGTGAGAACGGACGCGCCGGAGAAGATGAGGCTGTCACCGGTGGCGAGTTCGAGTTTGTCGTGTCCGGCGGCGGACGTGCCGATGTTGAACTCGAGCTTGCCGCCAGCGGCGATGGTGGTGTTTCCACCAAGCGTGCCCGTGCCGCCGAGGGTGGCATCCGCGGCCACGGTGACGTTTCCAGTGGCGGATGTGTGGTTGCCGTTGATGAAGAGTTTGCCGGCATTGACCGCCGTGGCTCCGGTGTAGCTGTTAGCGCCGGAGAGGGTGATGGTGCCGGTGCCGGTTTTGGTGAGGGCGGTGGTGCCTGCCGCGCCGTTCTGGATCGAACCAGCGTAGTTGCCGCCGCCGAAGTCGCCCTGGCCGATGGTCAGGGTGCGGGTGCCGGAGGTGCCGTTGATGACGCCGCCCGTTCCGGTGAGATTGCCGACGGTCAGGCTGTTGGCCGCCATGTTCAGGGTGCCGCCGTTGACGGTGAGTTGGCCGGAGGTGGAGCCAAGTGCCGAGGCGTTGCCCATGGTCAGGGTGCCCGCGTTGACGATGGTGCCGCCGGTGTGGGTGTTGGCGGAGCTGAGGCTCACGGTGCCGAGTTCGGTGCG
>Ga0315904_10006439_pt1 | contig 16059 bp, 11 predicted proteins | sample LakEriMetagenome_6_FD_203529 | JGI IMG/M metagenome (GOLD analysis project Ga0315904, IMG submission 203529) | Freshwater fungal communities from buoy surface, Lake Erie, Ohio, United States - Buoy 12 MA120 | ecosystem: Environmental > Aquatic > Freshwater > Lake | place: USA: Lake Erie, Ohio... | reverse complement strand
CAACCCTTGAGCAGATTATGGCTACGGGCTTTAACCGTAACCACAAAATCACCCAGGAAGGTGGCGTAATTCCTGAAGAATACCGGATCGAATACGTGACAGATCGAACCAACACGTTTGGCAAGGCTATGCTCGCGCTCACCTTTGAGTGCTCAAAATGCCACGACCATAAATACGACCCCATCTCTCATAAAGATTACTTCAGCACTTTCGCCTTTTTTAACCAGGTGGATGAGCAAGGGATCGTGGGTACGATTGACCTGGCGTCTCCCGGCGATCCACCCAACATGAAGATCACTACCCGTCAGATTGACTCGATATTGCAGTTCATAAATAAAAAAGATACCGCGCCGGTTACGGTAATGGTTATGAAAGATACGGTCATGCGCAGAGTAACCCGCGTTCTGAAACGTGGAGCATACGATATGCCTTCGGATACCGTTGTCATGGGTACACCCGCTGCTATATTACCATTTGACAGCAGTAAGTATCCGAACAATAGGTTAGGACTGGCGCAATGGCTTTTCGCCAAAGAGAATCCGCTTACTTCAAGAGTATATGTAAATCGGGTATGGCAAACATTTTTCGGCCGTGGTATTGTAAAGACTGCAGGCGACTTCGGTATGCAGGGTGAACTACCCTCCCACCCCGAATTGTTAGATTGGCTGGCAGTGGATTTTGCCGAAAACGGATGGGACATTAAACGCCTCGTTAAGCAGATCGTCATGTCTGCCACCTATAGGCAGTCGGTCGAATTGAATGACAATAAAAGGAAGAATGATCCTGAGAACATCTGGCTGTCTAGGTTCTCCAGGAAACGACTGAGCGCCGAAGAGCAAAGGGATCTGGTGCTGGCCACAAGCGGCTTGCTGGTCCGGGAGATCGGCGGACCCAGCTCAAAACCTTACCAACCAAAGGGCATCTGGGAATCCAGTACCTCGGGGCGTGGTGAATTGGCCAAGTACTTACAGGATCATGGGGATATGCTTTACAGGAGAACGATCTATTCTTTTATCAAGAGAACTGTACCACCGCCTGCCCTGCTGGTATTTGACGCCAGCAACAGGGACCAGTGCGAAGTGGCTAGGACGAGCACTTCCACACCATTGCAGGCTCTCGTATTGCTGAATGACCCGCAGGTTCTTGAAGCGGCCAGGGTCTTGGCTGAAAAATATGCGGCAGATAAAAGACCCACTGAAGAGAAGGTGAAGGAAGTATTCCGGCTTGTGCTGTGCAGACAACCCACAAGCAAGGAACTTCGCATGCTGAATGAATATCTTGAGAAAGAGAAACAGGATTTCACGAAAACACCAGAGCGGGCCACAAAATTCACCTCGCATGGTGAATACAAAAAGAACGAGACGGTCGACAAAGCAGAAACTGCAGCCATGATGCAGCTCATACATACACTTTATAACCTTGACGAAAGCGGAAACAAATACTAATGCAAAACGATCTTAACAAATTCAGGATGCAGGTCACCCGCAGGAAGTTCCTGACGGGTGCAGGCCTTGGCCTCGGTACAGTTGGTCTCGGATCACTGTTGGTACCCGGACTGTTAAAAGGTGGCAGCGCCAGTGAAGATGGCCTTCCTTTGGGCATCCCCCATTTTGCCCCTAAAGCGAAACGCGTGATCTACCTGTTCCAGAACGGAGCGCCCTCGCAGTTGGAAAGTTTTGATTATAAGCCCCTGCTCAATAAAATGGAGGGCCAGGATCTCCCGGCTTCTGTTCGAATGGGGCAAAGGCTGACGGGTATGACCGCCGGCCAGGAAAAGTTCCCGCTCGTTGGTTCAAAATTCGCCTTCTCCCAGCACGGTCAGTCCGGCGCATGGATCAGCGAACTCTTCCCCAACATCGCCAAGATCGCCGACGATATCTGTATAGTAAAAACGATACATACAGATGCGATCAACCACGATCCTGCATTGACTTTCTTCCAAACAGGTGCCCAGCAAGGCAATCGCCCGAGTATGGGTTCATGGCTGAGCTACGGTCTGGGTAGTGAGAATAAGAACCTGCCATCTTTCTGCGTGTTACTCTCCCGCGGAAAAGGAAATGGCCAGGGTGTGTATTCAAAACTCTGGAGCAATGGATTCCTCGACTCCGGTCATCAGGGTGTAGTGTTCAGCAGTGGTGAAGACCCTGTTCTGTACCTGAAAAATCCTGAGGGGCAGGATCATATGTCGCGTCGATCCATGCTCGACCAGATCGGCAAACTGAATGAACTGGCATTTAAGGATTTTGGAGATCCTGAGATCCTGAATAAGATACAGCAGTACGAAATGGCTTACCGCATGCAAACAGCTGTCCCCGAATTGACAGACGTCACCAGGGAGCCTGATCATATTATTCGCATGTATGGAGCCGATGCGCTGGTTCCAGGCACTTATGCCGCCAACTGCCTGCTCGCCAGAAAACTGTCTGAATCGGGCGTGCGTTTCGTGCAACTCTATCACCAGGGCTGGGATCACCATGGCGACCTGGTGGGTCAGATGCAAGGCCAGGCGAAAGACGTGGACAGGGCTTCTGCAGCACTGATCACCGACCTGAAGCAGCGAGGCCTGCTGGATGAAACACTCGTGATCTGGGGCGGTGAATTTGGACGAACAAACTACTCGCAAGGTAATTTCACAAAAGATAATTATGGCCGTGACCACCACCCGAAATGCTTCTCCATATGGATGGCGGGCGGTGGTATCAAGCAGGGTATCGTTTACGGTGAAACGGATGAATTCGGATACAACGTCCTTAGGGATCCTGTTTCCGTACACGACCTCCATGCTACCCTTTTGCACCTTATGGGTCTTAACCACGAGCAGCTGACGTATAAACACCTCGGCAGGCGTTACAGGTTGACCGATGTAGAAGGTAAACTCATTGAAGGATTAATGGCCTAAACAACATCATGAAACTATTACGACCCGTTTCTTTCTATTCAGTCATTTGCCTGAATGTACTGCTTGTATTCTTGTCGATGTTCTCTGAAAAACTCCAATTACCATCCTGGCTGGTCTACACCGGAAGGTTGCATCCGATGATATTGCATTTCCCACTGGCCCTGATGCTGGTGACAATAGCCATCTACCTGTCCAGGAAACCATTGGGTATTCATCAGGTGGAGATATTCCACACCCTGTTCTTCCTGTCTGCCCTGACAGCGGTGTTCACTGCGCTGATGGGACTTTTCCTCTCTACAGAAGGAGGATATGATAAGGAACTGCTCACAAAACACCAGTGGTTGGGCGTAGCGGTCAGTGTGCTGAGTTTAGTGGTATGGATCATGGTGCGGTCAGACGGATCGGAAGCATCAGAAGGTTCGGGTAAGTTGCGCGCGGTACTGATGTTGGTAACGGTACCTGTCCTCATCGTCGGCAGCCATTTCGGCGGGGTACTGACACATGGTGAGGATTTTTTACAGGGTTCAGCCGAACTCGTGCAAGAGCAAGTAGCCATTACCGATAGTTCCGTAGTTTATGCTGCGCTGATAGAGCCTGTCCTGGCTTCCAAATGTTATTCCTGCCATAATGATAAAAAATCAAAAGGCGAGCTCATTATGACCTCGGTAGAGGCATTGATGAAAGGCGGAAAGAGTGGCGAAGTCTGGATACCCGGAGATCCGCTCAACAGCCATATCCTACAAAGACTTGATCTGCCGGAAGAAGATAAAAAGCATATGCCGCCGAGAGGAAAAACGCAGGTGACAGAAGAAGAGAAAGAGCTGTTGTATGCGTGGATCAAACATGGCGCAGACACCAAAAAAAGATTTATGGACTATCCTGAGACGGATTCATTCAGGATATTCCTGGCCAGCCATATTCCCAAGAAGAGCGCCACGAAATCATATGGATTCAAAGCCGCCGATCCTAAAACGATCAATGAGATCAGATCACCGTATTGCAGCATTACGCCTGTTGCAGTTGGCTCCCCTGCCCTCCAGGTCCGCTTCCTGATACGTTCCGGATTTAAGGCTGAGAAGTTAAAGGAACTGGAGAAGCTGAGTCAGCAGGTGGTTGAAATCAATTGCAGCAATATGCCAGTGAAAGATGAAGACCTCCAATGGCTGAAGAAATTCAATGAACTTGAGATCCTGAATATCAATGGATCCGATGTAACCGGTGCAGGATTTGTTCACCTGCCAAAGGATGGAGCCCTGCATTCCATATCCGTCTCCAATACCAGGATCGACGCCAAGGGCATTGAATACCTGGCCGGTTCGATCCCCTCGTTGAAGAATGTGTACTGCTGGAATACCATTGTTGACAGCGCTATGGTGGTAAAATTGCGGGCCAAAAATCCCGGGGTTAAATGGATCATTGGCTATATCCCTGATCCAAATGAACTGCTGCAACTTACCCCGCCGCAGCTTGCCGATGAAGAGAAGTTCATCATGGGCCCCAATGATTCCATCGTATTCAAACACCCGATGGCTGGTGTACAAATCAAATATACTACAGACGGGTCCAAGCCGGACAGCCTGACCTCCACCCTGTACACTAAGCCATTCACCATTTCTAAGGCTACCAGGGTCAGGGCCATCGCCATCAGGCAAGGCTGGCTCACCAGTGATACTTCGGACCACAGTCTTTTTGCCAAGTCGATCCTGCCCTTCCAGTACCGCTTGTTGAACAGACCGGATTCTAAATACATGGCCAAGAAAGACACTTCATTGTTCGACAATATGAAGGGCGATATCAACCAGACCACCCAAAACTGGATAGGTTACAATGCGGTGGACATGGGCGTTTTCTGCGGTTTCAGAGAGCCTAAAAAAGTGAACGAGATCGTGATCAGCACCTTGAGGAAAACCGGGCCACATATCATGCCACCGGAGAAAATAGAAGTCTGGGCGGGTAATGATTCCACCAACCTGAAGTTGGTGGGCAGCATGGTACCAGAACAACCCACCAAATACATTTTCGACCTGATCGAGATGCAACGGATTCCAATCAACGGAACCTACCAATACTACAGGATCAAGGTGACTTGCGTGAAAAAGCTCCCCAAGTGGCATAATGAAAAAGGGAAAAAAGCATGGGTGTTCGTTGATGAGATCTTCTTCAACTAGGCAACCTGCTGGTCGTCCGGGTTAGGTTCCGTATTGGCAAAACTGTCAAGGATCTGGAAGGTTACTTCACCGCCAACGGTTTCAACAATTTCCAGCATACTGACGGCCTCTGTGATGTTCTTGGTGCTCATCTTCCATGATTCGAGGTATCTGAGCGGTTCGGCAACCGCAGGGCTTACGCCGAGCACGGCGAAAGTTGTTTTCATGTCGTGTGCCAGCGTGTTCACCTTTTCATGGTTGTTCTCGTAGATCGCGTTCTTGAGTTCCTCGATCTCGCGGGGTAGCCTGTCTGCTACTTTCAGGATCACTGTTTCGATGTATTCGGCGTTTCCACTGGCTATTTTCTTCAGGTACTCGATGTCCACCATAACCGGGGCTGCTGCGGGCGCATAGATCTCAAGTGTTTCAAACAGTTCCTTTTCCTTTACCGGCTTGGTCAGATAAGCATCCATACCTGCTTCCAGGCATTTCTGCTTCTCCTCTGTCTGGGCATAGGCTGACAGGGCTACTACAGGGACCTCGCATTTCAAGTCTTCACGTAACCGTCGCGTGGTCTCTTTACCATCCATACCGGGCATCTGCAGGTCCATCAGTACCACATCAAATGGCTCGCGGGCCAGCAGGCTCAGGGCCTCATGGCCCCCGGGTACCAGGGTATACTTAACCCCAAAATCGCGAAGGATAAAGGCCACCAGTTCCCGGTTCATGGAATTATCGTCAACCACCAGCACCTTCATGGAATAGGGCAACTGCAGGCGCGTATTTTCATCCTCGAGGCCATCCTTCCCTTCTTCATCAGTTTCACTCTTGATGTCGTAAGGGATCTCTACATGAAAGGTTGAGCCTCTCCCTGTTTCGCTTTCAACACTGATGGTACCGCCCTGCAGGGCCAGCATCTCGCGTGTAATGGACAACCCCAGGCCCGTACCATGGGTTTCTCCGGCACCAGCTTCCACCTGGAAAAATCTCTCAAAAATATGCGGCAGCTTGTCGTGCGGAATACCTATACCAGTATCCGAAACGCTGATGGAAATGGTGATCCTATCCTGGGTCCTCTCTTTACAGGTGGCCTTGACCGTTACACTTCCCTCGGAAGTGAATTTGATCGCGTTTGAGGTGAGGTTGAGCAGTACCTGCAAAAGTTTTCCGGGATCACCTTTAAGTGTGTCCGGGATCTCATCGTCAACGATGCATTCAAAGGCCAGTCCTTTCTCTGTGATCTTGTCACGAACGATATCGGACAAGGCGTTCATTTGTTCGCAAAAACTGAATGGATCGTTGGAAAAATGAATGTAACCGGATTTAACCTTGGAGAAGTCCAGCACTTCATTGATGATATTCAACAGCAGTTCACCGGAAGTGCGGATCGATTTTACAAACTTAGACTGATCGCCGTTCAGGGGTGTGCGCAACAATAAGTTGGTATATCCCAACACAGAATTAAGCGGACTCCGAAGCTCATGGGTCATATTGTCCATGAACTGATCCTTGACCTGCTGGGCCTTCTGCTCATTCTCCACGGCTTCATGTAAATTCCGGTTGAGCCTGATGGCCTGGAGGATCTTGTACAGGATGAAACCGGCGATCACCAGGAAGATAAAGGAAGTAAGGTGGGGCATGGCGTAGTCCAGCGATATGATCGCTACGCGGTCCGCTTCCAGTTTTTTGTCCAGTTTCGCAATCGTATCATGGGCCGCATTATATATTTTATCAGACTGCTCTGACAGGGATCTGTTCAGGTATAAGGCTTCGTCGGAGAGGGCAAGTGTAGCGGCTTCCGAGCTACCCTTCTGGCGGTGCGCATCCAGCAACGACCGCTCGAAAGCCAGCTTCTTCCGGAGGATGATCCTGAGTGCGAGCACCTCACCGTCGGGTGCTGCATGGCGCAGTTTCTCCGTGGCCAAAACGATCGAACGGTTCAGGATCTTCTCTTCTTCCGCTATCCGAGTGATCAGGGTGGAGTCGCCTGAAGACATATATTTCCTGACCAGGTACTCGAAATCGTTGATTGATTTACCCAGCGCAAAAATCTGTTCGGCATCAGCCCGGCGTTCCTGGATGGTCTGGTGGTCGGCGGTGAACGTCTTAATGGCCCGGTTCACCTTCATTTCAAAATAGTAGTTGACGGCAATACCGGTGAGCAACAGCAACAGGAAGAAATAGTCGCCGAAGATCCTTTTGAACTCTATTTTAAATTTTCCTAAAAAGAGCTGCATCCGTTCATAATTGGTTCAGGCAAGGTAATTCTTTGTATTCCAGGGGCTGGAACGGCTTAATCTGCTCAAATATACGCTACACCCGCCTGCTCAACTTTGTTTGTAACGTGAAATTCAACGTTTTATTGAAAACCCTTTCTTAATTTGCCCCCCTTAATGATCCCCCAGGAGACGATACAGCAGATTCAGAACAGGATCGATATCATCGAGATCGTAGGAAGCTTTGTGAAACTAAAGAAACGAGGTTCCAATTACCTCGGTCTTTGCCCATTCCACAATGAAAAAACGCCCTCATTTACCGTCTCCCCTTCCAAGGAGATCTACAAATGCTTTGGTTGCGGCCGCTCTGGCAACACCATCAGTTTTGTGATGGAGCACGAAAAATATTCGTACGTAGAAGCGCTTAAATGGCTGGCAGCGAGGTACAATATTGAGATCGAGGAAGAATACCGGAACCCGGAGCAAAAACTCCAGCAGCAAACGGCTGATAGCCTTTTTATCCTGAACAAGTTTGCCCAGGAGTTTTTCTCAAAACAACTGCTCGGGGAGGAAGAAGGAAGAATCGCAGGACTGGGTTATCTGCGGGAAAGGGATTTTCACGACGAAACAATTGAGAAGTTCCAGTTGGGCTATTGCCCTGAGGATGGGCAGGCCTTCTCCAAAACGGCACTGGAAAAACAATATAGCTCAGATATCCTGCTCAAGAGCGGCCTGGTAGCGATGCGGGATAACCGATTGGTGGACAACTACCGGGGCAGGATCATCTTTCCGATCCATAACCAAAGTGGTAAGATCCTGGGGTTTGGTGCAAGGCTGATTCGTAAGAATGACCGCGCACCCAAATACATCAATACGCCTGAAAATGAGATCTATTTCAAAAGCAAGTTGCTCTATGGAATGTATTTCGCCAGGCAGGCCATTGACAAACAGAACGAGTGCCTGCTGGTAGAAGGCTATACAGATGTTATTTCCCTTCAACAGGCGGGTATTGAAAATGTTGTAGCCTCCGGGGGAACAGCACTCACCATTGACCAACTTCGGCTGATCCGGAAGTACACCCAGAACCTTACCATCGTCTATGATGGCGATAGCGCGGGAATCAAAGCGGCGGCAAGGGGACTGGACCTGGCCCTGGAGGAAGGTCTTAACGTGCGGCTGGTATTGATCCCGGACAATGAGGATCCGGATAGCTATGTGAAGAAGATCGGTTCAACTGCCTTCAAGAACTTCATTGAGAAGGAACGGAAAGACATCATCCTGTTCCAACTGGAAATAGCGTTGAAAGACGCAGGCAATGACCCCACCCGGAAATCTGCAGTGGTGAACCAGATCGCAGAAAGCATCTCGCGGATCAATAAAGCAGAGGACTTCACCAAGCAGCAGGATTATATCCATCGCTGTGCGGAATTACTGAAGATCGACGAAGAAGGCCTTACGGCACTGGTGAACAAGAACATCCGGGAAAGGCTCCAGGTTGAAGAGAAAAAACAGGCCACTGCCGAAGCCAAAGCCGAAACAGAACTGCCACCGGAACAGGAAGAAGGCTTCGAGCTGATGTTCCGGGATGAGCTGCAGGAACGAGCCATGGTTCGCTCCCTCATGGAGTTCGGCATCAAACCATGGGATGATACACGTACCGTAGCTGATTTCATATTCGAAGAGATGGAAGAGAATGGATTGAACGAAATGTTCGACAACAAGCAGTTGCTGGAGATCATTGAAGTCTACCGCCAGTGGTACAAGGCCGGCATAGAGCCTACGGCCAAAAGTTTTCTATATCACGAGAACGAACAACTGAATATACTGGCCGTTTCGCTGATGGATAATTCCGCTTTTGAGATCAGCCCCAACTGGAGTGAGCATTTTGACAGGCCGGTTCCGTCAAGGGATGAGGTCTATCAAACCGAAGTCACCTCCTGCATGAATTACCTGAAGCTTAGAAAGATCAAAAGACTGATCACCGAAAACCAGAAAGACATGGAGAAAAGCCATGACCCGGCCATACTCAATAACCTGGTGGAAACGCACCATCACCTGAAACTCCTGGAAATGGACCTGGCAAAGAAAATGGGAACGGTGATCATGAAATAGGGGAACTCGCCAGACCTTTGGGGTATTTCGGCACAGCTTTGTCTCGGGAAAAGTTATTCTACTACGGCGAGCTCTTCGCGAACAACCAGGGCGCCTTTCTTGCCAAACCTGACAGCGGTCCAGACATGATCAAGTTCTGTTTCCTGAATGGACTCAAACCCTTTGGTTCGCAAACAAGCCCATGTACACTGCCTGTTCAAATCACTGACGATCTTAGAGGTAGCTTTTGGATATGCGATCCATAGTTTTCCCTCCGCATGCATAGCCGGCAATACATCCTGCATAATAGCCGTCAGCTGGTTCTGGTTAACGGCAAACACCAAAGCAAAATCTATCCTTCGTGATTTCAACAGCGGCGTCACACTTTTGGAGAAAGATGCCTTGGCAAATTGCTTCTCAATGGAGGAAGGTAAACCCTGTACCAGGAGATTCTTCTCTTCTTTGAGTTGAAGTTTTTCAAAGACGGTTTGAATCATTCTTCAACATTTTTTAGATTAGGAGGAGGGTAAAATTAACAATTTGTTACCTGATATCCAAGAAACTACCAATTTATCCGGAAGTTTTATAGTAGGTAGACGCCTCCTTGGCATACTCCTTTACTTTGGCGATCCGGGTTTCATCGGACGGATGGGTACTGAGAAGTTCAGGTTGTTTGCCTCCATTGCCACTGATCTTCGACATCCTTTCCCAAAAGGGTACGGCTGCATTAGGCTCAAAGCCAGCAATGGCCGCAAAGATCAATCCGAATCGGTCCGCTTCCAACTCCTGCTTTCGCCCGAACGGTAACACGCCGCCAACTTCTGATCCTACGCCATAGGCCGCCATGAAAAGGTCCTGCGTGGCCGCAGGCTTGGTAGCTATTGCAGCCGACAGGGCGACCCCACCAAACTGTTGCATCAATCCCTGGCTCATGCGTTCGTTGCCGTGGCGCGCAATGGCATGGGCGATCTCATGGCCCATGACAACGGCCAAACCACTTTCATCGTTCGCAACAGGCATAAGACCTGTGTACACAACTACCTTACCGCCCGGCATGCACCAGGCATTCACACTAGGGTCTTCCACCAATCTGAATTCCCAATCATACCCCTTCAGCAAGTCAGACTGGCCTTTCTGCTTGAGGTAACCGGTGATAGCGGAAGAGATCCTATTGCCTACCCGGCTCACCATCTCAGCCTGCTGGCCGGTTGGGATCACTTTATGCTGGCTGAGAAAGCTTTTGTACTGCTGGTTGGAAAGCTGCATCAATTCTGATTCAGATACCAGCAATATCTGGCTTCTCCCGGTGATGGAGTTCTTGGTGCAGGAAGCAGTAAAAATGGATAAACTGGCTAAGAACACTAGGTTTCGCAGTTTCATATCAGAGTTTTCGTTCCCTTCTCCTGTCTCGATATTTGAAGATTGGTGCTTTGCTTTCAGAACCGCGCAACAGCCTGGTGATGTTCTTCTGGTGGGTCAGGATCACCAGTAAGGCGACGGCTATGGCAAAGATCCTGTAGGTTTCGTTATCAACATTGAAAATGATCAGGATAAAAATTGGAAAAGCCAGGCTCGCCAGTATCGAACTCAGGGATACAAACCTGGTCAGGTACAGCACCATCATGAAAACACCCACACAACCCAGTGCCGTGATGGGAGAAATGCCCAGCACCAGGCCAAATAGTGTAGCCACCCCTTTTCCACCCCTAAATTCAGCCCAAAGCGGAAAAATATGGCCAAGCACCGCTGCCAAACCCAGACCGATCTGGAAATTGGTGCGGGCAAAATCGTTCTCCACATAGTAAGGCAACAGCAGGGCCAGTTTAACGGCAAGGAGGCCCTTGAGCATGTCCACAACCATTACAAAACTGCCCCATCTGGAGCCTAAGATCCTAAAGGTATTGGTGGCACCGGCATTTCCACTACCGTAATCGCGTATATCGATATTGAATACAGCCTTGCTGACCCATACGGCCGTAGGGATGGATCCAATGAAGTACGCAAGGATTACAAGGGCCAGTTCGTTCATTTAAACAAATTCTACTAAACTCAAATATACGGAAATTCGCCCAAAAGGGTGATCACGGGTTGTGGCGCCAGGGCCGATTGATGAATTCGCTAATTCGCAAATCCGTCAATTCTTTGCAAACGCCATCATTACCCAATTATTTCGTTCTACAGTATTAACCGGTTTTCCAAAGTATAACTCATATGCCCGCTCAATATCCGGCACGTCAGCCACCAGGATCCCGCTCAGCAGCACTACCCCACCCTTATTCATCGCAGCAGCGATGGCGCCCACATTGGCCGTCAGGATATGTTTATTGATATTGGCCAGGATCAGGTCGAAAGTCCGGCCTGCCGGGATCTCTTCGGCAAGGGCCAGTTCAATGCTATTTGTTCCATTCATGCCGATGTTCTCCGCAGCATTGTTGATGCTCCAACTGTCGTTGTCGATCGCAACCACCGATCCTGCACCCATTCTGGACGCAAGAATGGCCAGCAGCCCCGTACCCGTGCCAAAATCAAGCACCGAAAGTCCTTTCATTCCCTCCCCTTTCCCATACATCTGCTCCATAGCTTCCATCACCAGGTAGGTAGTAGCATGGTGCCCCGTTCCAAAGCTCATCTTCGGCGTAATTACAATTTCATACTCAACATCCTTTACAATAGAATGAAAATCAGCTCTTACTGCTACAAAACGATTGACTATAACAGGACTGAATGAAGACTCCCAGGTTGCGTTCCAGTTCTCCTCAGCGATCCTGTTAATGGTAAACGCGGCACCGAGGCGGGCCGACAATTCAGCCGCAAACGGGTCCTGGTAACCTTTCTCGTCAATATAGGCCTTTAGCAACCCATCTTCCTCGAGAAAACCAGAATACCCGGCCTCGGCGAGTTCGGCAACCAGGATATCTGACACATCCGGGGCCACATCTTCAAAAACGACTTCAATATATGTTTTCATAAAAAAACCCCCGCTTGGGCGGGGGCACTTAATTATCTGTTATCTTCCCTTGACCTCGGCGGCGGCGTTCCTTCAGGCTTTGGCATGAGGGCTTTGCGGCTCAGCTTGAACTTACCCGTCTTAGGATCCAGTCCGATAAGCTTCACTTTCACAATATCCCCTTCGTTCATAACGCCTTCCATGGTTTCCAGTCGCTTCCAGCTTACTTCGCTGATGTGAAGCAATCCCTGCTTACCAGGAATGAACTCAACAAACGCACCATAAGGCATGATCGACTTCACTTTGGCTTCATACACCTCGCCCACTTCCGGAACGGCAACGATGCCTTTCACCCAATTCACGGCGGCTACCAGGCCTTCCTTGTCCTTGCTGAAGATGCTCACTTCACCGTAGTTACCAACTTCCTCGAGGTTGATGGTTGTTCCGGTTTCGCGCTGGATCTCTTGTATGATCTTTCCACCAGGGCCAATGACGGCTCCAATGAATTCTTTTTCAATAAACAACTTCTCCATTCTTGGAGCATGTGGCTTCACTTCTTCACGAGCCGCGGGGATGCATGCATACATGGCATCCAGAATATGCAACCTGCCCCTGCGAGCCTGTTCAAGCGCCTCGCGCATGGTGTCCATACTCAACCCATCCACCTTGATGTCCATTTGTACACCACAGATACCGTCACGGGTACCAGTTACCTTAAAGTCCATATCACCTAAATGATCCTCATCTCCAAGGATATCAGACAAGATGGCGTATTTACCATCACCACGGGTTACAAGACCCATAGCGATACCACCTACATGCTTGGGAACGGGTACACCAGCATCCATCAATGCGAGAGAACCCGCACAAACTGTGGCCATAGACGATGATCCATTGGACTCCAGGATATCACTCACTACCCTTACGGTGTAGGGATACTCGTTACCTGGCATCACCTGGCGCAATGAACGCTGGGCTAGCGCGCCATGTCCTACTTCCCTGCGGCCCGGGCCCCTAAGGAATTTGACTTCACCTGTAGAGAAAGGCGGGAAATTATAGTGCAGGATAAACTTGCTGTATTCAGAAACGGCAGCACTCTCAACCAGGAGTTCATCTAAAGGAGTACCTAAGGTAACAGTTGTAAGTGACTGGGTTTCACCTCTTGTGAAGAGGGCTGCACCGTGTGGTGAAGGCAGGATATCCACCTCCATATTCAGCGGCCTGATCTCGTCCAGCTTACGGCCGTCGAGACGGGTCCTGTCGTCCAGCATCATATTACGAACCACTTCCCACTTCAGGTCCTCAAAATATTTCTTGGTCAGTTTCTTGTCTTCATCAGTCGCTTCTTCACCCAGGCTTTCCACCAGTTCTTTTTTCAGTTGATCGTACCCGGCACTTCTGTCGGCCTTGGCACTCGCTGATTTGGATATCTCGTACACACGCTGGCGGTATGGCTCCACTTTAGCCTGCAACTCTTCTTTTACTACAGGCTTTGTATAATCCCTTTTTCCCTTCACACCTACTTTTCCCCTCAGATCGTGCTGGGCCACGATTTGCGTGCGAATGGCCTCATGCGCGATCTCCAGAACTTTCACCAGGTCTTCCTCACTGCACTGGGTCGACTCACCTTCCACCATCATCAGGTTCTTCTCAGTAGCCGCAACAATGAAGTTCATGTCGCAGCTGGCGAGATCCGTACGGGTAGGATTTACAATGTATTCACCGTTCAGCCTTCCGACCCTTACCTCAGAGATAACCTCCTTAATGGGTATATCAGACACAGCAAGGGCAGCAGAGGCAGCCAAACAAGCCAATGCATCGGGCATCACCTCAGGGTCAGATGAGATCAGGGTAACGATCACCTGTACTTCGCAGAAATAATCTTCCGGGAAGAGCGGACGCAAGGCGCGATCGATCAAACGGCTGATCAGGATCTCGGAATCGCTCAGGCGGCCTTCGCGCTTGAAAAATGACCCGGGAATACGGCCTGCCGACGCGAATTTTTCCATGTAATCGACGCTTAGGGGGAAGAAATCCTGTCCTTCGCGAGCTTCTTTATTGGCCACAACAGTAGCCAGGAGAACGCAATTTCCTTGCGTGACGGTTACAGAACCGTCAGCCTGGCGGGCAAGACGACCTGTTTCCAAAGATATTTTATTCCCATTGCCGAGGTCGATAATGGAACTTATAGGTTGTGATAACATAAATAGAGTTAATGAGAAGGGTGCAAAAAGAACTATTCCCAACCATTAGTTGGGAATAGACAAAATATATGATCAGTTATTTCCTGAGACCGAGCTTTTCGATCAACTGGCGATATCCGGTGAGGTTTGTTTTGCTCAGGTATGTCAGCAAACTTTTACGCTGACCAACCATAGCCATCAGGCCACGGTGAGTAGAAAAATCTTTTTTATTTTTCTGCAGGTGTGCTGAAATATGGTTGATACGCTCTGTCAAGAGGGCGATCTGACCTTCAATGGAACCGGTGTTCTTCTCGTTGCCACCGAATTCTGCAAACACTCCTGAAATTTTTTCTTTCGTTAAAGCTGACATCTCATTTTTTTTTAAAGCATCCAATATTTTCCTAATATAATTAGCAGGCAAAGGTAGGAAAATAATTCCAACAAGCAAAAATAGCTTGAATCTTACGCACAATCGAATGCCGAGAGTTGATACGGCTACCCCATATGTTTAAGTTTCCGCCAATAAAGAATCAGGAAAAGTCCACCAATCAGGGCCAGGGAGATGGTCATTCCTATCCCCATAAAGTTGTCGGCCCCGTAAATAACCAAAGGGCTGGCCACCCAAACGGCAATTCCCAGGGCATAAATCCCAAATCCGCGCCTTTTCAGGTTAAACATCAGTCCGGCCCCAACCAGGGTGAGCACATTGGCCATAATATTGAAAATAGCGCTCTGTTTCTGCTTCCTCGTGTCCAGCAGCTCGGTGGCGCCGGAAAACATCTTTTCCACCATCCCCTTCTGTTCTGCGGTCTTCATTTTATCCATCGTTTCCTCCCTGCTCATCTCCAATCGCTCCCGCGTCATCTCGGACACAAGGTCCGCATTGTTGTAGCTATTCAGGTTGGACATGATCCCCGAAATACTTGCCACAAAACTCAGTACACAAATTACTGTAAGAAAATCTGGTCTTCTCCTGGGGCGATCACTGGTTTCCATGCATCATTAGTTTGCCCGGCAATAATAATAATTTCTATTAGGCCGATTCAATTTATTTTACCGTCGTATTTCCCCTGCATGAAGAAAATTTTTCTCTGTGTGACCACTAATCTGAACTACGACCAGCGTATGAGGCGGATCTGCACATCGCTGCATGGCGCAGGCTACCGGGTCACCCTTGTGGGCAGGCTCACCGAGGCATCGCCTCAGCTGGCCCCGGCAGACTATCAACAGGTACGATTGAACTGCTGGGCCAGGAAAGGCAAACTCATGTACCTCGAATACAACATAAGGCTTTTCCTCTACCTGCTTTTCCAAAAACCGGATCTGGTTACCGCCATCGACCTGGATACCATCATCCCCTGCTATGTGATCTCCAGGATCAGGAATATTCCCCGCGTCTATGATGCCCATGAATGGTTCAGCGAACTCAAGGAGGTGGTCACAAGGCCCGGGGTCAGGCGAATATGGTTGGCCATAGAGCGCTATTTTGTGCCCCGATTTCCACTGGGATACACGGTCTCCCAATCAATCGCCGATGCTTTCAAAAAGCTTTATAACGTGGATTATGAACTGATCA
>Ga0315904_10006432_pt1 | contig 16063 bp, 13 predicted proteins | sample LakEriMetagenome_6_FD_203529 | JGI IMG/M metagenome (GOLD analysis project Ga0315904, IMG submission 203529) | Freshwater fungal communities from buoy surface, Lake Erie, Ohio, United States - Buoy 12 MA120 | ecosystem: Environmental > Aquatic > Freshwater > Lake | place: USA: Lake Erie, Ohio... | reverse complement strand
GCCACCTCTCAGATCAAGCGGGTGGATGTTTTCAAGGACCGGACGGAGCGCCCCAAAGTGGTTGCGCGCACGGCAGTGACTTATCTCATTGTCGGTTCAGATACTCGAGAGGGATTAACCAAGGCTGAAATCAAAGCGCTAAAAGTGGGTTCGACCAAAGTCGCTGCAGGTAAGCGCTCAGACACCATGCTCCTAGTCCACATCAGCAAATCACGCGATCATGCGACTATTGTTTCGATACCTCGCGACACATTTGTATTGGTTCCGGAGTGGACAGATAGCACAGGAAAAGTTCATCCACCGTCGTACTCGAAGATAAACTCCACGTTCGGCCGGGGAGATGCGCCACTTCTTGTGCAAACTCTTGAGAGCATGACAGATCTACGTATTAATCATTACATCGAAGTGAGCTTCCTAGGGTTCAAGGAAATGGTTGATGCTCTGGGCGGCGTAGAAATCTGTACGCGAAGAAAAATCAATGATCCGAAATCTCATTTAGTTCTCTCTGCTGGAACGCATCGTCTAGATGGCATTACAGCGCTCAAATATGTGCGTACACGATACTTCGATGGCATGGGCGATCTTGGTCGAATGCAGCGACAACAACAATTCATCGCAGCAATGATTCGGGAAGCGTCTAGCGCTGGTGTATTACTTAATCCTGTAAAGCTCGTTAAGTTCATTAACGCAGCGCTGGGTTCAGTGACAACAGATCCTGGTTTGACCCAAGATGATCTGATCACGCTCGCTGAACAACTGCGCGGCATTTCCACGAAGAAGGTGCGCACCCTCACCGTGCCGCTCTCAAACGAGAATTACTACGCGCACGGCGTGACGGCTGCAGTGCTGTGGGATAAGAAGTTGGCGCCACAGCTATGGGAGAAATTACGAAACGACGAAGAGATTTTTACTGAGCCAAAGCCGGCCAAAGCGAAAAAAGATGGCACGGTAGTCCCGGATAAAAGTTCCAAGTCAGGAAAAGGAAGCGGCGCAGCGACACCAACTCCTACACCCACCGATATCTTCAAGTCGCGGACTGCGGAAGTCGATAGCTGCGGAGCCCTCCGCTAGCCTCTACCTGTGAAGATTTCCGTCATTGGCGTTGGCTATCTTGGAGCCACCCATGCAATCTGCATGGCATCCCTCGGTCACGAGGTCATAGCAGTTGATGTCGATCCTCAAAAAGTTGCACTGCTAAATACTGACGTAGTTCCATTCTACGAACCAGGGCTAACGCAACTGCTTGGAACGGCTAATACAAAGAGCAATCTCACCTTCACTACCGACTACTCTGACGCTTCCAACTGTGACATTCATTTCCTCTGTATTGGCACCCCGCAAACAGAGAACGAACTCCATGCTGATCTCACCGCGCTTGAAAATGCCTTTGAATCAGTCATCAAAATCGCAAAACCAGGATCGCTAATTGTTGGTAAGTCCACAGTGCCCGTAGGAACAGCCCAGCGACTTGCAGCCAATCTCGCTGAACGCAAGCCTGGTGTTTTACTCAATTGGAATCCAGAATTCCTTCGCGAAGGCCATGCCATTGCAGACACGCTCCAACCTAATCGGATCGTGATTGGCGCAAATACAGAGAACGGCGCGGAAGCGTTAGCGAATTTCTATAAGCAGGTCTCCCCTGAGGCCCCGATCTTCATCACGAATTTTCCAACTGCAGAGCTCGTTAAGGTTGCTGCAAACGCCTTCCTTGCTACGAAGATTTCATTTATCAACGCAATGTCCGAAGTTGCCGATGCAACTGGTGCTGACGTGACGCTACTTGCAGATGCCATTGGTGCCGATGATCGAATTGGCAGAAAGTTCCTTGGCTCTGGAATTGGTTTTGGTGGTGGATGTCTTCCAAAAGATATTCGCGCATTCTTGGCGCGAGCCGATGAATTAGGGCTAGCAGAATCACTTAATTTTCTCAAAGAATTTGATCTAATTAATCAACGTGCGCGCACTCGCGCCGTTGCACTCGCGCTAAAAGAGTTAGGTAACCCAAAAGGCAAGAAGATTGCAGTGCTAGGTGCAGCTTTCAAACCTGATAGCGATGATGTTCGCGACTCCCCGGCGCTCGAAATAGCAGAGACCCTCCATGCGTTAGGAGCCAGTGTGGTTGTGCATGATCCACGCGCACTTGAAAGTGCGGCTGCAAAGATTCCTGAGTTGACGTACTCAGATTCAATTGAAGAGACACTTACGCAAGCTGACTTGACGATGCACCTCACGGAGTGGGGCGAATATCGAGCTCTTGATCCAGCATTAGTCAAAAAGCTCGTCAAAGTTCCCACTATCTTTGATGGTAGAAACGTGCTGGATGTTGCAAAGTGGCAGAACGCGGGTTGGAAATTACTCGCCCTTGGACGCGCGCTTTAAATTCTCAGCTCGACCCAAGACTTCGGTATGCATTTTCTCCATCTGGTTTTTGATTGCATCAAGCGCCGTTCTGTCATGAGCCCCAAGGATTCGAGCAGCAAGAAGTCCAGCATTCTTGGCATTTCCAATTCCCACCGTGGCAACCGGAATACCTGCAGGCATTTGCACGATTGAAAGAAGTGAATCCATACCTTCTAGAGCTTTGAGGGAGATGGGCACGCCAATTACGGGAAGTGGTGAAATTGAAGCGAGCATGCCTGGTAAATGTGCGGCTCCACCTGCGCCGGCAATGATCACTTTGAACCCACGTGATGCGGCTGCTTTGCCAAACTCCATCATCTCTTCCGGCATCCGATGAGCAGAGAGCAACTCCACTTCGTAAGAGATGCCCAACTCGGCAAGCGTCGTCGCAGCGCTTTCCATGGTTGGCCAATCAGAATCTGAACCCATCACTATCGCTACATCAGCCACGTGCTCTCCCCCTCTATTTCGTACACGCTACTCGGAAATTACACCGCTCATGTAATCGACAGCATGCTGAACGCGCTCGCGCAGCTCCTTCAGATTCGAACCCGTCACCGTCACATGACCCACTTTTCGCCCAGGTCGAACCTCTTTTCCATAGTTATGGACCTTCAATTCAGGGTCGCGTGCGAAAAGGTGAAGATATGGGCGGAAGAGATCGCTCTTTTCTCCACCTAGAACATTTCCCATCACGGCCCACTCGGAGAGCAGGGCGGTGCTTCCCAGCGGCAGGTCTAACACCGCTCGAATATGTTGTTCGAATTGTGATGTCGTGGCGCCTTCAATACTCCAATGACCAGAATTATGTGGACGAAGAGCAATTTCATTTATCAACAATGTTCCACCCACATCAAATAGCTCGACCGCCATTACTCCAACTAGCCCTATATGTTGAGCAATTGCCATTGCTATCTGCTGAGCAGAAAAAGCTGTTGCATCTGAAAGATTCGGAGCTGGTGAAATAGTCTCGGTGCAGATTCCCTCGCGCTGAACAGTCTCGGTGACAACCCAGGTTGATACTTGATCGTGTGGCGAGCGCGCAATCATGATAGAAAGTTCGCGATCAAAGCCGATCAATTCCTCTGCAAGAGCGCTGCCCCACTGCGTCAATGCGGTTTGCGCTTCGACTTGATTTGCAACCATTCGCACACCACGACCGTCGTATCCGCCAGATATGGATTTAAGAATTACTGGATACGAATCAATCTCGGAGACAGCTGTAACGACTTTCCATCGCGGCTGTGGCAGATTGATTGATGCAAAACTCTTCCGCATATGAGCTTTGTCTTGTGCATGCAACAACGCCGAAGATGAAGGGCGCACGGTGTGACCGAGCTCTTCCAATCGGCGTACGTGTCCATTGGGCACCAATTCATGTTCGAAAGTGATCACATCACACTTGCGTGCAAATTCAATCAACTGATCCAAGTTTTTGTAATCGCCGATGGTCGATGGGAAAAATTGCGCGGCGCTATCGTGAGAATCGGCTGCCAATATCTCAAGGTTCACTCCAAGAGCTGCTGCTGGGGCAAGAGACATCTGAGCAAGCTGTCCTGCTCCAATGATGCCAAGAGTAGGAGCGCCCATGGTGTGAGCCTACTTTCTCAAACGAAGGTGGGTCACATCGGCCGAAACAAATGTCTTTCCATCGGCAAGCACGAGGGCGCCATCCGAAGAAATAGCTGCTGCCCGACCAGATGCGGTACTGCCATCTGGAAGTGTGATCTGTACATCTTCTTCTAAAGTTGTGCAGAGCTCCCTGTACTTATTCTCAACTGGAAATGGTCGCGAATCCCATTGCTCAATAAAGCGCGTGAGCGAGTGCAAGAGCGCCACGACCAATGCAGAGCGATCAACGCGCTCGTCGGTGTGTAGCCGAAGTGATGTTGCATCCGGCACGGGTAACGCATCTTCACTTTGCAGACAATTGATGCCCACACCTAAAACAATATTCACTCCCACCTTCTCCGCGATGATTCCACCAACCTTGCGCCCTTCGATCATCAGATCGTTTGGCCACTTAAGAGTTGTTGTTACTCCGGTGCTTTGAAAAATTGCCGAGCAAGCAGCGACTCCGGCTATCAAGGGCACCCATCCCCAGCGATTCTCACTTTGGGTGTGCGGTGCAACGACCACTGAGAGCAGCACGCCTGCGCCAGGTTCCGAGGTAAATGATCGATTGAGTCGACCGCGCCCTGCGCTCTGAAACTCGGCGAGATATACGTCACCAGGTGCTGCATGCCCTTGCGCAACCGCTGAAACAAGTGCGCCTTGCGTGGAATCTATTAAATTAAAATGGCGTACTCGCCAGTAACCGGGGTCTAGTGCTGAGATGATTTGCGCTATATCGAGGTTTTCCACGAGAGGTACGGTACGGCTATGAGCGGTGATATTCATACCACTGCGGGCAAGATTGAAGATTTACGGGCCCGACTCGAGGCAGCAGTGCATGCCGGTTCGCAACGAGCTGTTGAGAAACAACATAGCAAAGGAAAGATGACCGCCCGAGAGCGAATAGATGCTCTGGTTGATGAGGGCTCCTTTACTGAGTTCGATGAGTTAGCACGACATCGTTCAGTTTCATTCGGCATGGAGAAGGATCGCCCTTACGGCGATGGCGTCGTTATTGGTTACGGAACAATCGATGGAAGACAGGTTGCGCTCTTCTCCCAGGATTTCACTGTCATGGGCGGAAGCCTGGGTGAAGTTTTCGGAGAGAAAATCGTTAAAGTCATGGACTTCGCGCTAAAAGCAGGGATCCCGCTCATTGGAATAAATGATTCCGGTGGTGCCCGAATTCAAGAGGGCGTTGTTTCCCTTGGTCTTTATGGCGAAATTTTTCGACGTAATGCCAGATCCTCTGGAGTGATCCCACAGATCTCACTGATTCTTGGCCCGTGCGCCGGTGGTGCGGTGTACTCCCCCGCGATGACGGATTTCACAATCATGGTCGAAGGTACTTCACATATGTTTATTACCGGACCTGAAGTTATCAAGGCTGTAACTGGTGAAGATGTAGAAATGGAAGAGCTTGGTGGAGCGCGAACCCATAACACCAAGACTGGCAACTCGCACTATCACGCTGCGAATGAACTCGATGCAATTGACTTTGTCAAGAATCTTCTCTCATTCATGCCAAGTAATAATCGAGAGCGGGCGCCAATATTTCCAGCTCAAGGGGTCGATGCAATTAATGCGTCGGATCTCGCTCTCAACACAATTATTCCCGATAGCCCCAATCAACCGTATGACATGAAAAGCGTTATTAAAGCGATTTTTGATGACGGTGAATTTCTCGAGATACAAGAAGCGTTCGCGCCGAACCTAATCATTGGATATGGCCGAATCGAAGGTCATGCAATTGGAGTTGTCGCAAACCAACCACTTCAACTTGCTGGCACGCTCGATATCGATGCGAGTGAGAAGGCGGCTCGCTTTGTACGAACATGCGACGCTTTTAATATTCCGATCCTTACGTTGGTAGATGTCCCAGGATTCTTGCCAGGAACGGATCAAGAGTGGAATGGAATCATCCGGCGCGGCGCCAAACTTCTTTACGCTTATGGTGAAGCAACCGTCCCGATGGTCACCCTCATTACCCGTAAGGCATACGGCGGCGCATACGATGTGATGGGCTCAAAGCATCTTGGCGCCGACATCAATTTCGCTTGGCCCAGCGCGCAAATCGCTGTCATGGGCGCGCAAGGTGCGGTTAATCTGCTCTATCGGCGTGAGCTTGCTGCAGCAGGTGATGCAGATGCGCTGCGCAAACAACTCATGACTGAGTATGACGATACGTTAGCTAATCCTTATCTCGCAGCTGAGCGCGGATTCGTTGATGCGGTAATTGAGCCAGCACAAACTCGATTGAGCATCATGAAGGCTTTTCGTTCGCTTCGAAACAAACGTGTTGAACTTCCCCCACGCAAGCATGGAAATATCCCGCTGTGATTACGATATTTCACGGGGATGCTAGCGAAGTCGAGAAGAAAGCAATTGAGCGGGCGCTGCTTCTCATGATGCAAGAAAGAGAACGTGCGGCTAATGCTCAATATGGCAAACCGATTCTCCGTGCGCCGCTCGAGATGAATCAGAAATAATCGCTGCTTCAATGAAGATAATTCTCGCCTCGGCATCTACTGCTCGTACTAAATTGCTCACTGAAGCAAAAATCCCTCATGATATTGAAGTAAGTGGTGTCGATGAGGAGAGCAACACTTTCGCACAACTTACCCCTGCAAAAATGGTGCTGGCACTTTCCGCAGCGAAAGCCGCTGCAGTTGCGCAGACGCACGTAGGCGAGGAATTGTTGGTAATAGGCGCAGATTCCACGCTCGAGTTCCAAGGTGTGAGCATGGCAAAACCACAAACAGCGGAGATTGCAATTAGCTGGTGGCGAAATTATGTTGGGAAAAGTGGACTACTTCATACTGGTCAAACTGTTATTGATGTAGCGAGAAATCGAACAGTCAGCGCGCTCTCCACAACTGAAATCACTTTCGCGCAGGTCGATGATGAGGAGATTCGCTCTTATATTGCAACGCAGGAGCCGCTCCAACTTGCTGGCGGCGCATCACTCGATGGAATTGGGGCACCGTATATTTCGCATGTTTCCGGCGATCCGACTGGAGTACTTGGATTGAGCATGAATGACCTTCGAATTCTCTTCGAAGAACTCGGCCACCCCTGGCGATCATTGAGAGCGAGCTAGATTATGTCGATCAAACGCGTCCTGATAGCTAATCGTGGTGAAATCGCCATCCGTGTGGCGCGAGCTGCAAAAGATCACGGCTTGATTCCAATCGCCGTGTACTCGCATGGCGATCGAAACGCACAACACGTTCTCGCCTGCAATGAGGCTTACTCCCTTGATGGAACCACAGCATCCGAGAGTTATCTCAACATTGAAAAAATAATCGCAGCAGCTAAAGCTGCTCGCGCCGATGCGGTTCACCCTGGTTATGGATTTCTCTCGGAGAATGCAACGTTCGCCCAAGCTGTTATTGATGCGGGATTGATTTGGATCGGTCCCCCACCGCGGGCAATCTCCGCGCTCGGCGATAAAGTTTCTGCGCGAAAGATTGCAGCGAAAGTTGGAGCGCCACTCGTGGCAGGCACCGCCGATCCAGTCGAAAACTCCGCCGAAGTAGTTGCTTTCGCGAAAGAGCATGGACTTCCGGTGGCAATCAAGGCGGCACACGGTGGCGGTGGTCGTGGCCTTAAGGTGGCGCGTACGCTCGAAGAAATTCCGGAGCTCTTCGATTCTGCTGTTCGAGAAGCAGTTGCTGCATTCGGTCGCGGCGAATGCTTTGTTGAGAGATTTCTTGATCGACCACGCCATGTCGAAACTCAAGTTCTCGCTGATGCGCATGGAAATGTTGTAGTCGTTTCAACCCGCGATTGCTCATTGCAAAGACGCCACCAGAAACTTGTTGAGGAAGCTCCCGCGCCCTTCCTTAGCGCAGAACAAGTAAAAGAGCTTTACGCATCGAGTAAAGCCATCATCAAAGAAGCTGGATATGTTGGTGCAGGAACCTGCGAATTCTTGGTAGGCGTTGATGGCACTATCTCATTCCTTGAAGTGAACACTCGCTTGCAAGTTGAGCATCCGGTAAGCGAAGAAGTGACCGGCCTTGATTTAGTGCGTGAACAATTTCGAATTGCAGCCGGTGAACGACTTGCCTTCGACGATCCAAAGATTCGGGGCCACTCCATTGAATTCCGAATCAACGGGGAAGACCCTGGAAAGAACTTCCTGCCTACCCCTGGCGTCATTACTGCTTGGCGCACCCCATCTGGTCCTGGAGTGCGAGTAGACGCAGGCTTCACTTCAGGTGATGTCATTAGTGGCAACTTCGATTCCTTGCTCGCAAAGCTCATTGTTACGGGCGCTACTCGCACCGAAGCGCTTGAGCGAGCTCGGCGCGCTCTCGATGAATTTCAGGTGGAGGGAATTGCCACGGCGCTACCTTTCCACCGCGCAGTAGTAAAAGATGCTGCCTTTATATCGGAGCCCTTTAAAGTTTTCACAGGCTGGATTGAAAGTGAATTCCAAAACGATATTCCAGCCTTTGACCAGCCAAGCGAGTCGCTTCAAGAGTCTGTCATGGAGCGATTAATCGTCGAAGTAGATGGACATCGCTTAGAAGTTGGAGTGTTAAGCAACACACCAAAGCGTCGTCGATCCAATGCGACGCGCACGTTCAAGAATCAAGGCAACGCCCTAACTAGTCCAATGCAAGGAACCGTCGTAAAGCTAGCGGTGGCAAATGGCGATCAGGTAAAAGAGGGTGAACTCATAGCAGTCCTTGAAGCGATGAAAATGGAGCAGCCGCTACTTGCACATAAAGATGGAGAAATTTCTGGGCTTAATCTCACAGTCGGCGCCAGCATCTCCAGCGGCACACAGATCTGCCAAATTCTCTAACTACCAACTCTCTGGAGCACGATAAGAACCCCAGACGCTGCGTAGCGCATTGCAGATTTCGCCCACTGTGCCATTGGATAAGAGCGCGCTCTTAATAAGCGGCAGTAAATTCTCATCACCTTGCGCCGCATTCTTCAATTTCTCGAGTACATCCGCGAGAGTTTTCTCATCTCGAGCGCTTCTGATTGTGGTCAGTTTCGTGGTTTGATCAGTGGCAACAGATTCATCAACTCGAAGCGGTTGATAGGGCTGCGGCGGTGATACAAATTCGTTGACGCCAACTATGACTCGATCTTTTCGTTCAATTTCTTGCGAGATGCGATAAGCGTTCTTCTCAATCTCACTCTTTTGGAAGCCCGCTTCAACGCCGGCGACAGCGCCTCCCAGTTCATCGACCTTGGCAATTAACTTCTCAATTGCATCGACCAATTCATTAGTCATAGCTTCCACCACTGCTGAGCCTGCCAAGGCGTCAACAGTGCGCGCCAAATCGCTCTCGTAAGCAATAACTTGCTGAGTGCGCAGTGCTAAGAGCGCCGCTTTTTCAGTGGGTAAGCCAAGAGCTTCATCGAAAGAATTAGTGTGGAGCGACTGAGTGCCGCCAAGTACTGCAGCTACAGCCTGGAGCGTGACACGAACCAGGTTAAGTTCCGGCTGCGCTGCTGTTAGCTGTACACCAGCTGTTTGAGTATGAAAACGTAAGTGCATGGCGCGTTCACTTGAGATTCCGAATCGCTCTTTAATGATTTTTGCCCAAACCTGACGTGCTGCTCGAAATTTAGCGACTTCTTCTAACACGGTAGTACGGGATACAAAGAAGAAGCTCATGCGAGATGCAACCTGCTCGATATTTTGTCCGCGCGATTTCGCAGCCTCTAAATAGGCAATTGCGTTGCTCAATGTAAAGGCAACCTCTTGTACGGGATTGGCTCCCGCTTCCGCCATGTGATAGCCAGAGACAGAGATGGAATTCCATTTCGGTAAGTTGGCCGAGCAATATTCAAATACGTCACAGATCAGACGCATTGAAGATTTTGGCGGGAAGATGTATGTGCCCCGCGAAATGTACTCTTTCAAAATGTCGTTTTGAATCGTGCCACTGATCTGATCGCTGGCTACGCCTTGTTCGGCGGCAACAATCTCATACATCAGCAACAAAATTGCCGCCGGTGCATTAATTGTCATTGATGTGGACACCTTATCGAGCGGGATACCCTTGAAAAGTTCACGCATATCGTCAAGAGAATCTATGGCCACGCCTACTCTGCCAACCTCTCCCAAAGATTGCTCTGCATCAGAATCGAAACCCATCTGCGTTGGTAGATCGAATGCGACCGAAAGACCACCAGTGCCAGCATTTACCAATTGGTGATATCGCTCGTTCGATTCTTTGGCAGAGCCAAATCCTGCATATTGCCGCATCGTCCACGGTTTGCGTAGATACATCTCTTCATAGATGCCGCGCGTGAAGGGATATTCACCAGGTCTCTCACCAGTAGTTACGTAATCAGCTTTGATAGGAAAACCAGATTCAGAAGTCGCGCTCACATGTGAATCTTATCTCTCCCGGAGTGGCTTCAGGAAAGAATCTAATATCAATCAATATTCTCGTCCTCTATGAGAAAAGTTCGCCATTTACTAGCGCTGATCGTCGTAGCAGGTATGTCGACGAGCGTGCTACCAGCTATCGCGGAGGCGAATTCCGCTACCTCAATCGGTGGTGGTCGTCTAGGTGAAACAGGCGTAATCGTTAACTCTGTTGAAGGAGATGGAGTCTCTGCACCTCCCGAAACATCTGCACTCTCATATCTGATTGCAGATTTTGAGACAGGTGAAGTGCTCGCTGCAAAAAATCCGCATAAGAAACTTCCTCCGGCTAGCACATTAAAAACATTGACTGCTCTGACGCTTATATCCAGAATTAACATGGATAAGAGTTACACCGGCACCTGGCGCGAGGCGAGCACCATTGGGAACAAAGTAGGAATCTGGAAGAACCGCAAGTATAAGGTCCGCGATATTTGGTATGGCTTGATGCTTCAATCCGGCAACGATGCTGGTGTCGCACTTGCCAATATCAGTGGAGGAATTAAGAAAACTTCCCAACTGATGCGTGCAAAAGCAAAATCAGTGAAAGCGTATGACACCATTCCAAAGAGTCCGCACGGATTAGATACCCCGGGTCAAGTCTCGACGGCATATGACCTAGCACTTATTGCCCGTGCGGCTATGAAAGATAAAAACTTTCGGAAGATTGTTGCCACCAAGACATATACATTCCCAAACTCAGGACCACGAAATGTGGATCGCAAGATTAGAAATTTGAATAAATTAATGTTTACCTATCCTGGAGTTATCGGTGTGAAAACCGGCTACACAACAAAAGGTCGAAATACTTACATAGGAATTGCTAAACAGGATGGCCGGACAATTATTATTACTTTCATGCACCTTCGCTATGGGCGAGATGAATTGGCGAAGAAGCTCTTTGATTGGGGCTTTACGGCAGTAGGAAAGGTCGAGCCGGTAGGCGAGCTAGTCAGCTAACGTGCTCGCTACTTCTTGCGAGGGAGTAGACCCAGCGAGTTGTACACAGTAGAAATTGTTTGCCCCGCTACCGCCTCAGCGCGATCTGCTCCTTCACGCAAGAGCTCAAGCAATGCGCTTTCGTCTTTGAGATATGCCAAAGCGGTTTCCCGAATCGGTTTTAACGCCTCAGTGACCACCTCTGCCACATCTTTTTTGAAATCTCCATAACCTTTTCCTGCGTAATCACTCTCGATGCTTTTTACGGTTCGCCCAGTTATTGCGCTGAAAATCGAGAGCAAATTACTGATGCCGGGTTTTTCCTTCTCATCGAATGTCACTTCTCTTCCGGTATCAGTGACCGCACTTTTAATCTTCTTTATATTCGCCTCTGGAGTATCAAGTAATTCAATTACACCAGCCATGCTCGCAGCAGACTTGCTCATCTTCGCTGTCGGTTCCTGGAGATCCATAATTTTTGCAGTGCTCTTCAAGATGTGTGCGCCGGGAACGGTGAACACATCGCCAAAGCGTGCGTTAAAGCGCTGCGCAAGATCTCTAGTCAATTCAATATGTTGACGCTGATCTTCACCCACGGGAACCAACTCTGGTTGGTAGAGCAAGATGTCGGCTGCCTGCAGCATGGGATAGGTAAAAAGCCCTACTACTGTCCGGTCAGTTCCACTCTTCTGTGATTTATCTTTGAACTGCGTCATGCGATTCGCTTCACCGAAGCCAGTGATGCACTCAAAAACCCAACCCAATTGATTATGAGCTGGTACATGCGACTGAATGAACAGCGTAGATTTCTTCGGATCAATCCCAATGGCTAAAAGTTGTGCTGCCGATGCAAGTATCCGTTTTCTTAAGAGCGCTGGATCAACTTCTATTGTGAGCGCGTGGAGATCAACAATGCAGTAATAGGCATCGTGAGTGCTCTGGAGTTCAACCCACTGTGTGAGCGCGCCCAGGTAATTGCCAAGATGAAAGGAGTCATGAGTCGGCTGAATGCCTGAAAGAACTCTTTTACTCACGCCAATCCTTCCCGTGCCTCGGTGGGCCATTCATCACCCTAGTTGGATAAAAGTACCCGAAGCATTGCCGGACGCTTACCTTCAACCGCTTCCACGATTAATTCGCATCCTGGTAGCTCGACTCGATCTCCCACTTCAGCAATCCGTCCTAGCTTATGAGTCATCAGCCCGCCGATGCTCTCATAAGGGCCTTCGGGGAATTGGTAGCCAATCTCATCGCTTGCTTCAGTTAGGTTAGTCAATCCGTCGATATGGAACTCGCCCAACTTAGCTATCCGCACTTCGTCGACCTCGTGGTGATCGTACTCATCGCGAATCTCTCCGATGAATTGTTCGACTAAATCTTCAAGTGTGATGATGCCATCGGTACCACCATATTCATCGACGACGATGGCGATATGGGATCCCTCTGCACGCATCTGCGAAAGCACAGGAAGTAACTCTTTAGTACCCGGAATAAATTGAATAGGTCGAATTAAATCTCCAATGCGAGTCTGCCGTTCATGAAGTTGCGGATCTAATAGATCGCGCACGCTGACAAAACCGATGATGTCGTCGAACGAGCCTTTCACAACTGGATAGCGTGAATGGCCTGTTTCGATGATGATTTTGACTGCATGCGCAATTGACAATTCACTATCCAAAAAATCTACTTCAGTGCGCGGAACCATCACTGAGTGAATCTGTCGATCGCTCGCTTCGAAAACTTCTTCAACGATTTCTTTCTCGGCACGTGTAAATGCATGATGTCCACTGAGTAGGTCAAGCAGTTCTTCTTCTGACATCTGCTCTTTGGCAGCTTGGGGATCAACTCCGAAAGCACGGACTAAAAGATCTGTTGATTTCGACAGTAACCAAATGATCGGACGGAATAGTCGCGCAATAACATCTACTGCGCCCGCGCTCGCAAGGGCAATTGGCACGGCACGTACAATTGCAATCCGCTTTGGCGTTAATTCACCGATGATCAAGGAAATATAAGCAATCACCAGCGTTAGTCCGATGAGCGAGAGCAGCTCTGCCACATTTTGCTGCAACCCTAAATCTTCCAAAGCCGGTGCAACGTAGCGACCAAGCCGCTCTGCGCCGATTGCGGCAGAGAGAAAGCCAAAGACGGTGATACCTACCTGGATGGCGGCAAGAAAGCGATTGGGATTCGAGGTCAACGAGGCCACGCGTGCGCCCCGCTTGCCAGTTCCGGCCAGTTGCTTAATCTGGCTCTCTCGAAGGGAAATCAGGGCGATCTCTGCCGCTACCAATAGAGAGGAGAGACCAATCAGAGCCAGGACGATGGCGATATCGCCTACGACCTCCCCTATTGAACCGGACACCCTTCAAGGGTAGCGCCACCAGCGCGCCCTTGCGCCAACCGCTTCCTCATCCGCCCCATTTCCGGTACTTTCTCCCCGTCCTCAACCGAGGATGACCTATCTCCAACGGATCGTCCGGCACGTACCTGCCGGGAGAGGGAGCTAACGCTCATGGCAATTGTTGTATTCGACAAAGCAAGTCGTACCTATCCAGGTACCACCCGTCCTGCTGTAGACCAACTCGATCTCACCGTCAACGACGGAGAGTTCCTCGTTCTCGTCGGTCCATCAGGTTGCGGAAAGTCAACATCACTTCGAATGCTTGCAGGTCTTGAAGATGTTGATACCGGTTCTATTCGCATCGGTGATCGCGACGTTACACACGTTGCACCAAAGGATCGCGATATTGCGATGGTCTTCCAGTCCTACGCGCTCTACCCACACATGACTGTGGCAGAGAACATGGGCTTTGCCTTGAAGATCGCCGGAGTAAGTAAAGATGAGCGCGCTCGTCGCGTTCAAGAAGCGGCAAAGTTGCTCGATCTCGAGCCGTACCTAGACCGTAAACCAAAGGCGCTCTCTGGTGGTCAACGCCAGCGTGTTGCTATGGGTCGCGCAATCGTTCGCGAACCACAGGTCTTCCTTATGGATGAGCCGCTTTCCAACCTCGATGCAAAACTTCGCGTTGCTACTCGTACGCAAATCGCAGCGCTGCAACGTCGTCTTGGTATCACCACTGTTTACGTCACACACGATCAGGTTGAAGCTATGACCATGGGTGATCGCGTTGCCGTTCTCAAGGATGGTTTGCTACAGCAAGTCGACTCACCACGTAATCTTTATGACAAGCCAGCAAACGCATTCGTTGCTGGATTCATCGGCTCCCCGGCGATGAACTTGATCACCGCACCGGTATCAGGTGGACAAGCATCACTTGGCAACCTCAAGATTGCGGTACCTGCCTCTGCTGGCGCGTCCACAATCGTTGGTGTTCGACCAGAAGGCTTCAAGCCAACTAGCGCTGGCCAAGGCTTTGATATCAAGGTAGAAGTTGTTGAAGAACTAGGTTCGGATGCATTCGTCTACGGCAAGCCTGCAGTCTCCGGAATCCAGCTTGCGAACGCAGAAGAAGGCGCTCAGGTGATCGTCCGCTGGGATCCAAAGAACCCACCAAAGGCTGGCGACACGATTTCAGTTATCGCTGATCCATCAGCGGTACACCTCTTCGACGCACAGTCAGGTGCACGTCTCTAAATCAGTAATGTAAAAAACCCGCCCTCTGGATATCAAAATCCAGGGGGCGGGTTTTTTACTCTTGAGTGAGTTAGGCCATTGCTTTCTTCAAGTTCTCATCGATTGCCGCAAGAAACTCTTGAGTATTAAGCCATGGGGCATCTTTGCTAATTAAAAGGGCAAGATCCTTTGTCATCTTTCCTTCTTCGACGGTCTTGATACAGACCTTCTCAAGGGTCTCAGCGAACTGAGCTAGCGCAGGATTGTTATCGAGCTTTGCGCGGTGCGCCAAGCCCCGAGTCCAAGCAAAGATGGATGCGATTGGGTTGGTTGATGTCGCCTTACCTGCTTGATGATCTCGGAAGTGTCGAGTGACAGTGCCGTGCGCCGCCTCAGACTCGACCGTTTTTCCATCTGGAGTCATCAACACTGATGTCATCAGACCAAGTGATCCATAACCTTGCGCGACGGTATCTGATTGCACATCACCGTCATAGTTCTTACATGCCCAGACGTAGCCACCTTCCCAGCGAAGCGAAGTTGCGACCATGTCATCGATCAAACGATGGTCATATTCGATACCCGCTGTCTGGAATTGGCTCTTGAATTCGCTTTCATAAACTTCAGCGAAGATATCTTTAAAGCGTCCGTCATAGGCCTTCAAGATGGTGTTCTTCGTTGAGAGATAAACCGGGAATTTACGGGCAAGTCCATAATTCATCGATGCGCGAGCAAAGTCGCGAATGGAATCATCAAGGTTATACATCGCCATTGCTACGCCAGAACTTGGGAAGTCAAAGACATTGAACTCCATCGGCTGCGAACCATCAGCAGGCGTGAAGGTCACCGTTAACTTGCCAGGACCGGGCACTTTGAAATCTGTAGCGCGGTATTGATCGCCAAAAGCATGACGTCCGATGACGATTGGCTTAGTCCAATGTGGAATCAATCTGGGCACATTGCTGATGATGATCGGCTCACGGAAGATCACGCCTCCGAGAATGTTCCGAATCGTGCCATTGGGCGACTTCCACATACTCTTGAGATTGAACTCTTTGACGCGCGCCTCATCGGGTGTAATCGTCGCGCACTTAACACCTACGCCGTGATTCTTGATTGCATGTGCACTG
>Ga0315904_10006431_pt1 | contig 16063 bp, 14 predicted proteins | sample LakEriMetagenome_6_FD_203529 | JGI IMG/M metagenome (GOLD analysis project Ga0315904, IMG submission 203529) | Freshwater fungal communities from buoy surface, Lake Erie, Ohio, United States - Buoy 12 MA120 | ecosystem: Environmental > Aquatic > Freshwater > Lake | place: USA: Lake Erie, Ohio... | reverse complement strand
GACGTTACAATTTCCGAAAAATTTTCCCGCAGTTAAAATAATTGGTGCGTCAACTGACAGCGAACTAATAGAGTTTTGGAAAGACGTTCTAAGGTCTAAGGGGTCGTTTAACTTCGTCGCGTTTTAAAGGTGCTTAGAACTGTCACCTAACTCGCAGTGACGTACACATTAGCCCGTTGTACACAGCGTCGGCTATATCTCTGTCGTACGCGCTTAGTTTCCCCCCGTCTCGGAGGCTCAAGATCGTATTACATGAGTTTACGTATTTCTGACGAACGATAAAACCGAGTAGCGCGGTCACAGGGTCTTTCGGCAAGGAGGCAATTTCTTGTCTCAGTAACCCCGCAGGCTCACCTCTCGCAAGTAGGGTAGAAAGATACCTTTGTGCGGTCGGCCTCTTACTGCTATCAAGACCCCCTTCATAGATATCCCAGAGTGTCGCGAGAGAGGCGGAATCGTTTACTTTTGCACCAATGAAGAGCAGTTTTTCGGCGACATCAATGCGCTGCTCTCGTGTAAGTGATTGATATATTTGCGGAGGGTTTTTGCCAAGTATTGCCTGCGCTGCGGGGGCACATGCTGTAGCAACACCTTGGTTACAGTCGAATAAGGCTTTGTCGAAATTGGTAGTTTGGGTTTGACTGTCAATAACTTTTGGTGGGCTTTGCTGGATTTCAGAATTCGGTGACTGCGCGGGGGATGTTCTGCGCGTAGTCTCATCCGGAGCCGGTGGTTTGGTTTTAGGATCAGGCCGCTTAGTTCCAGCCGAAGTGCAAAGTCTCTCCAGGGCTTGGGTGAGAGCCTCAGCACCCTTGCCGAGAAAATCGTGGGGGTGCGTGTAGTCAGGACCAATATAGGGTGCCAAGACCGCACAGGCGTACTTCTTTAATTCAATCTCCCCGGGCAGCGAATCTATAAGTTCGGACAACTCCTTCGCATCCGCTTGGAAGAAGCGAGAGTCATCCCGGGTTCGCGATGAAATATTTACCCGATCCAAAATATACCTAACCTCCCGCTCAATAAGCGGAGATTTCGATTGTGCCAATGCTTTGATATTTTGTTGGAACAGTTCTAGTGACCGACGCCAATCCACAAGATTCCGGGCCGCTTCCATTTGCAGAAGAATCCCGTCGAGAGATTCATAAACATCTTTTTGCAGGCTTAGCAGTTTTAAGCCTTTTGGAACTCTATCTGATGTTCGAACGCCCACTCGTCCCTGAGTGCCGTTAATGTACTCTCGAGCCGAAATAAGCGGGTTTTTATTCACCCCTGCAATGACTACCAGTGCGCAATACGAAGAAAATCGAACTCGCTGATCAGGCTCTCTGAAAGGCAACGACAGACAAGTTTCTTGGCTAACTTTCCCCTTCTCAATGAGAGTCGCCTTAATCGTACGATTGGTAAGATCTGGATCGAGAGTCCAGATAGCCTCTTCGATTAAAAGTGGATTAAAACTTGGTCTTCTTGGATCAAGAAAATCCTGGGCGAGGACATCAAGTGCTTCTATAGATGGTGTCTTTTGAAAGCCGCGTGACAGCCACTGGCGGGCATTTTCAGGGGATACGGGCGACGCGAGTCCATTTAATGCACATCGTTCTGGAACTTCATTTTCCGGCGTTCCACCTAACTTTATAAGTTCGTTCACCGCAGAGCAGTAGTCAGCCGACATGGCCGGCGACCCTTTTACTAATTTCTTTTGAGCATCGACTATTCGCTCTTGCGTTTTTAGGGTGCGATCTTGTGTTTGCAGGCGCTCAAGAAATCGTAGTGCACTCCTCGAATCGCCGGTTTTCTCAAATACGGTTGCAAGATACTCAGTTGCTGGCCTGTAACCCTTTTCAGATGCACTCCTTAGGAGCGATAGACCTCTTTCGGTATTTTTAGGCCCGCCTAGGCCCTCGTAGTGAAGCAGTCCTAGGCCGTATTGAGACTCGGCGGTATCCGGAGATCTAGACCAGATCCGGTATGCCTCGTTATAGTCTTTCCGATTAAATGCGCTCATGCCATTATTCGCAAGAGCGACGGTCGAAGTCAGGGCCAGAATGACTAAGATAAATAGGTTTTTCATTGATTTTTTTACTATTATGTCTAGATCCATTTTTTAGCAAAAATTAGCCTAAATGTCTACCTTCCTTGTTTTAGCAGCAGTTTTGCTTATTCTTGGTGTTCTCCCCTTTTGGCTGACTAGGTACATTGGCCGTAAGACTGGGCCTACCGATACAGAGAGATATATCGGAATCGGAGGGTGGCTCGCGCTATTGATTGTGTCCTTTGGGGTTTGGAGTCCCCTCTACGGTATTGTGAGTTTCGTTAATGAATTCAACGAGGTAGAGAGAGTCTATCCTGCTGTCCTCCGCACACCCGAATACCAGGGGTATAAGTCTTCGGTCCTTTTTCTTATTGTAATTTTATGCCTAACCCAAATCTATCTTACCGGCTTGTTGCTGTTAAGGCGGGAGAAGTCATCTGTATCTCTTTTTAAAAAGTTTCTTTTGCTGTCCCCTCTCGTGTGTTTTGTTCTCCCAATCTTAAGTAAAATTTACTTTCCAAAGTTAGAGATACAACAATGGCCTGAGACGTTAGCGGCCTTTTTTTGGATGATAGTGATTAATGGGGTTTGGTTCATTTACTTACAAAGGTCGCGCCGCATCCGATCAACATATGGGATTACCCAAGATGGCGGTAGCAGAGATTTACGAAGTGAACCCCCCGTCTATCGAACAAGATTCGAAAATTCTGAGGTGCATGCTGACCCTGAAGATCTAGCCAGAATTGAGAGCACTATACGACGAGATGTAATCATGAGCGGAGGTGCCTCGCATCGCGAATCAAGAATAGAGGGACCGCGTATAGACGGAAAAAAATTGTTGCTAAAAAAATTTGGTGAGTCAAATTTTGATGATTCCCTCTGGTCGAGATGTTTAGCGAAGTCGGGCTCAGATCAGATTCGAGCCTGTGCAGAATATTGGCGCGTTAAATCGGAAGAGTAGTTTTTTGCTCATATTCAAAAATGAAATTACTTCGTTTATCTAGTTTTCTAGTTAGTTGTCTGGTCGCACTCGCTAATTCCTCAGTCGCTCAAACGCTCTCTGAAGATGGCTGGGCGAGGATTGCTGTTGACTCCGAGAGCCAATGGAGTTTTCATACAAAGTCAATAAAGTTTGATGCGATCCCACCAACGATTATCTCTGTGAATATTCGTAGACAGATTGATAAGAATCATCGACCTTTTGAATTTCGCTGTCGTGAGCAGAGAGTAAGGATAAATGGTGTCCCCGTATCGCTAGTATCAGAGACAAATACGATTCGGCGACTTCTTTACGATGGATTCTGTGGAATGGAGTATGAGGGTGGTTTCTGGATCTTAATTGGGTCGACTTTTCCGAAAGGGGAGCCACTCAAACTATCTAACTACATTTTTGCGGATTTAAGAAGCACTTACGCCATTGAGAAGCCGTTTCCTGGCCGCGCGACACGGCTGTTACGGATGAACTACGACCAAAGTAAATTGCCGAGATTCATCCCGGTTATGGGCGATGAGATTGCAGTTGACTGCGCAAGTCCCACTCGAAGCGCCTACCGAGGGCCATCGGCTTCGGATTTCTCAGTGTTTGAGTCCCCGGTTAACACGCTGTCCCATTCATGGAGTTTTCTTTTTTGCTCAAGTGGATGGCCGGTATCGGCTGTTAACTCGCAGGCAAGAAGTCAGTCGAAGGCTGTTTCTCCACCAGATAAGGGCAACATCTCAAGTTTTCAGGATGTTTTGAAATATTGTGAAGATTCAGGGCATAAGAGAGGGACAGAAAAATTTGGCGAGTGTGTCATGGGGTTATCACGATGATTGAGAGTCACCGAAAGTGACATGAAATTATCGCTTCATCGAGAGTATTGATTAGCGTTATTCCACGCAGACTTCATACTGCCTGCCGCCAACAGAAATTTGTCGGTTCTTGGGTGCGTAGTCTAGTTTTCCGTCTCTTGCCTGTATCACGCCCCTTACGCCATCGCATCGCCAGTCTGTGTCCGATTGCACAAAGCAGTTGGGTAGCGGTTCGGTTACAGATCCTCCCGTGATTGAGGTTCCGCTGATCGTGACGGCCTTTGCGGGAGCGTTCACGGTCAGGTTGGTCTTAATTTCTTCGATACACACTCTGCAGGATGAGTTTGCCTCACAGATCGCCATGTTGAGCACATAGTCTTTTGCGTATGCGGAAGCAAAGAACGAAAACTGAAGTAAAACCGCAAAGACTCCAAACTTAGACATAGCGATAAAACTCCTTGCGTTTAGATCGGTCCAGCGCATAAAAGCGATCGACATACATATTGTGAATTGATTTCATTTTATCGATGATTCGCACATCCGCTTCGATGATGAAATCCATGTGAAACTGTGAGTCAATGAGTGGATTGAGAATGATGCTAAAAAGACGATTAACTTCTTCTTTAATGAGTTTATTTTGAATGAATCCGTAGTGGCAAAAGTGAAGGGTATGAACATCCTCTGCTTTACAGGCAAGCAGTAAATCGGTGGTCAGGCAGCGTTTGGGGTAGATGTAGGAACTACCCCGTGTCCTTGGCACCACCATCAGTCGCCTTAGACCGTGCCTTACGACTCCCACCTCCCACTTTTCGTTTACCTGTTCAGCGAAACGAATCATGTCGTCCCGCTTTAGTTCTATTGCCGAGACCGCTTGATGCATGGGGGTAAATCCGCCCATATTGGCACTCACCGAGATGGTGTCCGCTTCTTGTATGGGTCGAAAGAAGATATAGTGACCCATCGCAATTTCGTCAGGATGGGGTGCTCTGGGTTGGAACAGGATATTGATCATGGGGTCTTGCTCCAGGGTATCTACAGGGAGTAGAGTTAACTCTAACCAATGTTTTTGGGAAGAACAATGAAATTAGTTATCCCATTGATTTTGCTGGCGTTTTCTTCTCTCGCTTTCGCCCAGGCAGACCCACCCGTGAAGATGTCCTCTACGGGTATCTGCCATGCCCAGGGCAGCACCTATTACAACCAGACCAAGAAGTTCACCGCCTATAAGACCGTTGATGAGTGTCTGAAGGCGGGAGGAAGGATACCGAAGAAATGACGAGAAATAGAATTTTTTGCTTAGTTTTTCTCTCAACTTTCTCTCTATCGGCGATTGGACAGACAAGTTATCTTTGCATATCAGATTTATCTGTTGGATTTAGTTTTAACAAAGGCAGTCAGAGGTGGGAAAGAGCAAATTTTAATGTGAAGGATGAAAAATTTATGTTGTCAATAAATTCTTCTGGAGAGTGGAGGTGGAAAGAGTTTGGGAAAGAAGGAACTGGAATATTTTGCGGTAAACAGTTTTCCGAACCGGGTTATTTGAGGTGTGAAGGTTTTCACCAGGTTACTTTTAATCGCAAAAATCTTCGGTTTCAGTACTATTATCTTGTAGGGTATGTGAATAAGGGAATTCTTGGAAATGAAGGTGAAGATACACCTGCTATTACGATTGGCACTTGTAGTCCAATCAACTAATTCATCGCCGCATAGCAATTAGACACCCCAATCCCGAGTGTCCGAGCAATCTTCCTTATTCTGACCCCCTGATCCCGCATTAACCAAATTTTCTGTCCTGCATTCTCTGTGACGGCTCAGAAACGTCTCTTTGGCGGTGTAAAACAAAGGCTCAACGTCGGTTCGTGCGAGTGAATAGAGAAAATCGCCCCTGTCAATGCCGTTTACCGGCAGATTTCCCGCCACTCATACTGACCCGTTCTTGGGTTCAGGACCTGCGCAGGGCGACATTCAGAAGTTCCGATGGGTGGAATTCTCAGAGAGGGTAATGGCTCAATTGCGGGCGGGGTAAGCGGGCAGATCCGGGGAGGGCAGATCGGCGGTATTGCCAATGAGTTAGAGCAGATCGCCTGCATCTCCCCGTTTACGCAACGACAAACACAGTCGGCTTTCGCGTTTGCGGTTAAAAATAGGGCGACTCCAAGTATTAGAACAAACCTCACTTTGGCCTCCTCCCCCTCAGGGCGGTTTTTGGCTCGAATAGCCCGATAGCGTTGCCGACGGCCAATAGCCAGTGTAATTCAGCAGATTTCCGGCTTCTTTCGGCTCGCTTGGCCCGGGTCTCGTTGCTGTGGATAGTCTTGGCCTCGGCGCACCGCTTGCGGCCTTCTTCGGTCCTGGGGCCTGTACTTAGCCCACCGTGGTTCCTGCAGACAAGTTTACCTATGACGGCCGGCGCTTTACATTGGGCCCCTGTGCGCTTAGAGCGTGCTTTACATTGTCTACATTTGATACGGCCACCAGCGGTGACTAATGTTAGGTTTGTTGACATGTTTTACATCCTATTAGCCGCTCAGCCGGCTTACGACTTTTGAATTAAACACAGAACCCCTTGGACCGATACTAGATCGGGCTAGTTCGTAAGGCAAGATGAGCATGCGATCCTTAGTTGTGAGTTGCTTGCCTTGCTTCTTTTGAGCATCTTGCACACCTTGAGTATCTTCGTTTAAGTTGAATCTCAAGATAGCCAAGGTAAGCAACGCAATCACGGCATAAGAGAATCTGCGTATCTTGCTGCAGCATCGAATGACATAAACCACTTATCCCTAATCAGAGATCCATCAACCGTCATATACCAGTAGCCCCTCGAGGACTGTTTTGTGGCCAAAATCTGTCCGTTTCGGTAACGGTAGTAGCCACCTTTCTTTGCGGGCTTCCAGTCAGTATTACTCGCCCTCGACCTAATTTTCAGAAACTCGACGCGCCCCCTTTCAATCGCGTTAATTGCTGCGTCTGCGCTGGGATAGCCGAGTGCAGTGATGTGCTCGTCTCGTATTCCTCTCCACTGATCTGCCTTATCGAGAAAGACAGTAATTGTTACCGAGTCATCGTCTTCACAAACAAAGTTTCTGTTTCTGGTTTCGCGCCAATCAAACATTTTTTCCTCCAAATATTAGTTCCCATTGCCACGCATCTGCTAGTTTCTTGCTCGCGACTGGCAGTTCTCTTTTGGCGCGCTGTATTGAGGCCCATGAGATTCCCGCAGATTTACTTGATGATTTCAGGTCATTAACCGACTTTGGTCCCGATCCGAGTTCGTCTTCAAGAAAGAACTTCGCCTCATCTAGTACGCTGCTTTTTGATGTCCGCGGCGGATTTAAGAGTTCTGCTGCACTGAATATAGAAGGCCCGGCCCACTCGACATAAGAGGTCTTGATCGTGGTGTGGGGGTAGTGCAGTAACTTTTCTTGGAGGCGGTATTCAAATCCTTTTTGATCGTTGCCGAGGTTATTCTTAACAGGCACTAAATAACGCTTCTTCGTCGCTGCGTGTGCTAGTGCCATGAAGGCCGCCCGCGGAGCGGCTGTCCAAGCGGTTGATCCGGTTATTCGCTGTTGAGGGCTGCCGTCAGTACGCTTATTGAGATGCACTACTAGCAGGACAAGAGCGCCAGTTTCTTGAGCAAGTTTTGCAAGAGGTGCAAGTACGCGTCGCACGTCGGTGTCTTTGTAAGAGTCAACCTGCGCCCCGAGGTAGGCACCGGGAGGATCAATTACAATGAGCCGAACGTCTCCTAACTCCGTGGTTTTCGCTCGGAGTTCAGCAATATCCATGTCAAGTTGAAAGAGGTCCACGTCCTCACCCTCGCGGGCCACTCCTTCAACAATGTGTATTCTCGATAGATCTCCGCCAGCAGCCTCGAGCCTTGGTCGGATTGTTCTCTCGGCATCATCTTCATTTGCCAAGATGATCACGCTTCCGATGGTTGTGTAGGGCTGTTCATTTGGTAGCCCCTTCCCAGTCGTGACCGCCGCAGCAAAACGTATTGCGATCTGGCTCTTCCCAAGGCCTGGTTCACCAGCAATTACAACCATCGTCCCAAGAGGTATTGATTCATCGACAAGCCAATCAATTGCCATAGGCTCATACTCATTAGCGGCTTTGGTGACTAATCGTCCCTTTTGCGCTTTTTTTGGCGTTTGGGCCAAAGATGTACTCGGAATAGGTCCGGCGTAGCCGGATGTCTTCGCGTAGTGAATCAGCGTTCCGAAGCCAGTTCCCCTTTTGAGCCCTGCTCCCCAGTTAGGATCATAAGAGTTCCAGACACCGTTAAAGTCTTTCTCATCAAATAGTTCGCCCGATTCGCTCCAGTTACGGGCTAGTTCGTAGGCTTGCTCACCCCACCCAGTGGCAGCGACGGCCCAGACAACCTTCATCCACGTTGATCTGTTGCCTCCGCCGTTGACTTCAGGATCTGGGTCGATACTTCCGAGCATCGCTTGGACAGCAGACAGATTTTCAGGAGTCGGTAGAATTGTTGATGACACCTGACTTACGGCTGGGCGGATTAGCGGAGCAGGGAGTCTTTCCGCAGCCGCATTTAGGGACTTCTCAAAGACATTGATGTCGATTAACGTTTCGCTGACGATCACGAGTTCGGTTTCGACAGGATTTTTCGGGTTACGAAAGTTCTGAGTGGCCGGTAACCTGAGAATCCTTGCAGCGTCTGCAGTAATCGGGTCTGCGGCGACTTTTAGTGCCAAAAGAAGGCTCTGTAATGAGTCAGCAAGCCCCTGCCAGTCCGATACAGGAAGTTGAGCGTTAAGTGCCCAGAAGTAATGGATCCCATACCCCGTGAAATGTTTAAGATTTGGATCGGGCAGACCTGTCTTTTTTAGAAAAGCCGACATGGCTGACTCAATTTCATCTACAGAGCGGTAGACAGAATTGTCATGGTGATCAATATCTACCCAAAAGCAGCAGAGCCTGTCTGCATGTCTAGATTCCCGAGTATTGTGTGGATTAGGGAACGTGGCAAGAGAGACGTAGATGTTGTGTGTGGCCCAGTATTGATCGGCTAGATCTAGAGCCTCATCGTGAGTCTCAAACCATTGTTGCGAAAAGTTCTTACTTGGTGAGATCGTTGCAAAGTATCCGGCGCCATTACGGAGCATTGAGAGCCATTTTTTTTGCGTGCCAAGATAATTCACGATGACACCTCCCTAGTACCCTGCGTGTAGCCAGTGGGGTCATTTGCCCAGTCTTCGATATCTGATGTGCGCCATGCAGTAATCTGATCGGTGACTTTGATGGGCCGCGGGAACCGTCCGCTCTTTACCTTTCGCCACAAAGTAGCAGCACTGAAGGGTACATAGCGTTCGAGAAGGGTTCTCTGGCGCAGAAAGGTCTGTGTCGACTTTGCGCTCGTAGCGGAATTGCTTTTCTTCATACTGACACCCCATGAGATTGATTGCGGTATCAGTAGGTTAGAAAAATACGTCTCTGGTTTACTTAACTCACTTTTTTATTTTCTAAGTCTTTGATTTAATTGCTTTTTCCACCAGTCTGAGGAGGTTCGGTTTAACAATTCCGTATGTGCCCTTCCGACCACACTCTTCACCCGATTGGGACCTAATTCACTTAATTTTTTAGTGACCCACAGAGTAAACTCCCGCTTTAAGGCGGATCGGTAACGATGCTTTAGGCCTGTTTCTTCCCAGTAAAAATTTAATAATTGAGCAACTAGACTATCCGAAATAGCGGCTTTACGAATTGACTTTCTAATCGTTTCTCTTCGAGACACCTCTTTGAAGGAGTAGCCCCGAGCGATTAAATTAGTGATTCGTTTCTTTTCCTTCTGGGTTCGCGGAATCAATAAGGATGCAATACCCTTTAAAGGTTGTTTGGCATGACTCTCAAGTGCTGCCATTTGAAGCGCGACTTTCCATCCGCCCTCAAGTCCAGCCCGCCTCCCTTTTGGACCCACTAGAACGAGATGCTTATCTGTAGTTGGGGTAACGTTGCTCATGCTGTTCAGCGTAGATTGCTTCTAGATTCCTTCGTGGCCCGCTTACCCGATAAGAATTTAGCCCAGTCATTCATCAGATGTCGGCGTTTCTCTAAAAGATCCGTCCGCTCATAGGCCGCCTTTACCGCGTCGTTGACGGCATGCCCAGACGCCAGTTTTCGAATCTCGTCTGGGTAGTTTGTCTTATCCGCTGCCCAGTCACGAAATGTTGATCTCCACCCATGCGGCACTGCGTGTTGGGCCATTTCGCCGCGTTCAAACATACCCCTCATCAACTCTGAAAGCGCCATATCGGATAGAGGCTTATTACGTTTGCCTGGAAATATGAGTGGTGTATCTGTAAATCTGGATAGTTTTTTCAGGAGACGTAGGGCGCTGGGGCTGAGCGGTACACGGTGTTCTTCTTTAGTCTTTGTGTTCTCAGGGGGAATCGTCCAGATCTTTTTTTGTAAGTCGATTTCTTTCCATGTGGCCAGTCGGACCGATCCTGAACGAACTGCTGTGAGAATCAAAAACTGTAACGCGGCCGCACTGGTACTCTGGTTTTCGCAGAGTTTTTTCATAAACTTTGGCGCCTGGCTGTAGGGCAGAGCAGGATGATGTTTGACTTTCGAGATCTTTTTGGGGGAGGGGAGTTGAGTCGATAGCACGCCATCCCATATTGCTGGATTGCTTCCAGTGCGATACTCCTTGACGATTGCGTAGTCGAAGATTGATTTGATTCGACCTTGCACTCTGCTGGCTGTTTCGGTCTTGACCTCCCAAAACTTGCCCGCTGGTCTGTTGTTTCTTGGATTTTTATCGGTTGGCTGCTCAAGTACGCTAACGATATCGGCCATGGTTATGCTGGAAACGAGCCTATTGCCAATTAAGGGGTGGACATAGGCCTCTAAGGTTGTTTGCCACTGCTGGCGGTGCTTTTCGTTTGAAAACGCCTTTGTATGCGCCTTTAAGTAGGCATCGGCTACCTCTCTAAAGGTTTTGGCCTTGGCCTGGGTTGCCAGGAGGGCGCTCCTGTCGGCTTTACGCTTCTGGATCGGGTTGATGCCTTGCCGGCACTCAAGAAGCCTTACCTTGGCCGCCTCGCGAGCCTCGGCGAGTCCCACGGTTGGGTAAGGGCCAAGGCCCATGTGTATCCGCTCGGTGCCAAGGCGGGTGCGCAGGATCCATGAGCGCGCAGACGGAACATTGCTACCCTCTTGCATTCGGACTTGGAGAAGCAGCCCAGCGACACCCCCTACGGCATGCATGCCTACCGCCTTGATCCGCTTGACTTCCAAGGCACTTAGTTCTTTGGCAACCTTCGGCATTCCCAAATACCTATCCAAAACGATGAGATTTGATGATATCGGGTGATGCAAGATGACACAAGAATCTTCTTTAAATCCCTTTAAAATAGGGATTTATGAGACAAGATGACACAGCATGGGATTCATATCAAGCGGACTCCGTCTCCGCCAGAAAGTGACTTAAGTTATTGATTTATAAGTATTTTTTATAAAATAACTTAAAAACAAATCCAAAAAACTATCCAAAAAAGATCTCTGGCTGTATGCAGATGCCCTGGTGCTGTCGCATTCCCTCTCGAACATCTGTCTATGAACCCGCTTTAACCGCTGATCGTTCGGATGACCCGGCGTGAGGGGGCAGGGGGTTCAAAATTCTCCAAAACGAGACCCCACCGGGATGGCACCCCCCCTTTATTCAGGAATTCCCGACCTTCCTGTACATACTAATTTGCGCAAACAAAGCCCTCTTTTCCGCTAACCTTATCCTAATAGGACTTATATCGAATTTTCTCGGGGTAACCCTAAAAACATCGCCGCTCCGAGCCACGTCTATAAATAGCCATGAGCCCTAGGACTTTCCTAATACTGGTAATTTCAATGTCTACGGTGTGGGTCGCCGCCGCCCACACCCCGGCCTACGCTAGCAAACTAACCGCTATCGAGTTAGAGCAAAAAGCGAAAGAGGATCCACTAGCCGCAAGAGATCTCGGGCTTCGATACCTACAGGGGCGAGGGGTTGTTTTAGATAAGAAGAAAGGAGTGATGTGGCTTGAAGTTGCTGCAAAACAGGGCGATCAAATATCTGCACGGATGCTTTATCGCAGTTTCAGCGACCCAAAGTCTGAGTTTTTTAACGAACGAAAAGCGAAAGAGATTGAGCCTCTAACCCGCGGGGAACCCCCGAATACAAGAGACTACCGAGGACCGTCCGACCGAAAACCAGAGGCAGAAAATAGGGGGCCTAAGGAAAGACCTGCCGAAACCCAATCACGTTGGCCAAGTGAAAACCTACCGCGCGCAGACCCTAAGGGGCTGGGAAGTGGATTTGCGATAAACCGAAATGGAATATTTGCAACAAACTTTCATGTTATCGAAGGGTGCCACGTAGTTGTCGTTGAGTATCAGGCAATGCGGGCAAGGGCAAAACTTACCGCGGTGTCCGAGCAGGACGATCTGGCAATTCTAGAGGTTCCCGGAAAGACAGAGGCATTTTTAGCATTACGTGCGGGGGCGGGCAGACTCGGTGAGAGTGTGCGGGTTGCTGGGTATCCCGAGGGCGTAATCAAGATTTCCCAAGGAATTGTTGCAAGTATAGTCGATGAATCAACCCTGCAAATCTCTGCATCAATTTCGTCAGGAAATAGCGGTGGACCAGTTGTTGATATAAGTGGCAATGTTATTGGCATTGCAGTCGGAAAGATCCCTGCAGGAGTATCAAAAAAAGGCGGGAGCGTGAGGGGCGATGACTATAATTTCGCGATTACATCAAATAAATTACAAATGTTGTTAAGCAAGGCGAGAATAGACTTTTCTAGCAGTCAGATCGTTCGGCCAGTGGGAATTGAGGCTGCAGCAAGACTACTTCAACAAGCCAGCGCTATGATCTTATGTTACCGGTGACCTATGACCACAGAAATAAGAAAAAAATATCTCGGCCCAATTTTAGATAGCGGCGATGGAAACTACCGTCTAGCAATCAAACAAGGTGCTATAGATGGACTCGCTAATTCCCCATCAACTGATTCGGCCTCGCTTTCATCGTGGGAGGAGAGATTTCTCGATTCAAGCAAGGCGGCTTGGAATTCTTATCAGTCGTTAATGAAGATAGAGCGCGAACGAGGGATGGCTGAGTTCAGTGCGATGAGTGAAAAACTCGAACGAGATACAAACCGGAATGAGGAGTCGCTAGGATCGCGACAAAAGAAAGCGCTCGACTTGTTGGAGTCAGAAATGGGCGAGTCCTCTATGACCTATCGACGGTTAAGGGCAGACTTCGACGAGAAAAGAGATGCAGCGCTAGAGATTGAAAGAAGATTAGGTCGACCACTGCAGGTAAGTCTTGTAAAAGGCTATATGCCTTTGATGATCGTGCTTGCACTCTCCGAGGTTGCGGTAAATCGTCTCGCATTTGAGTTGTTTTTCGAGTCAATGCCTGCTGTGTCATTGTTGCTCGCCGCAGCCGTTGGCGCGCTTCTGATGTTTTTTGCGCATATCGTAGGTAAGCAGTACCGACATACTCAGTGCCCTCTTACAGTTACTAATAAACAAGGAATGTTTTTCGGTATTTTTGGAATACTTTTTGTATGTCTTCTTTTGATGTACTTTCTTGGACTAATGCGCGAGGAGTTGGTGCGAATACAGGCGCCGCAGATAAATCTTGAGGATATAAGCCTCGACGACCTTACGAAAGGGGCAGGGTCATCTGGCTTTTCGTTGGCTCTGGGAACCTCGGGGGCGTTTTTACTTTTGTTAAATTTTGTAATTTTTCTGACGGGACTTACTGGATCCTATTTTCGGCACGACTCTCATCCTTACTTCGAGCGCGTAAGTTCCGCATTTGAAAAGTCAAAGAAGTTATATGAGCAACATCAGAAAAACTTTGAAAATCGGCAATTTGAGATTTTGCGGGAATATAGTTCCGAGGCCACTAAGAACGAGGCTGAACTCTCCTATCGCGAGGAACAAATTAACGAGATTGCGCGCAAGAGGGCGGCCGTCGATCGAGAGGTCAGCGCAGCCCAGGGGGCTCTTGCTGCAGAGATTGCTCGGTGTCTTCGGGCGTATCGCGGAGAGAATCTCTCTAATCGAACTACGCCCCCACCTCCGTATTTTTCTGAGAGTGTGGAAGCCCTAAGTCAGGAGATGGTTAAATTATGAAAAAATCGACTGTCGCGCTGCTTTTATTTGCCGCGTCTTTCTCTGTAAATGCTAACTCTGGAAAGTGGTGCGAAGCCGGTGCGAAAAAATACGATTTACACCTATTCGGACACACTTACAGAACTACTGAACTTGAACGCCTTGCGAAGAAGGGAGTTACTGACCTGAAGGCACAATTTGTGAGAGGTGATCGAGTCCGAGTTTTTACTCATACAAACAATGGATTCACTCCAGTGTTTGATCAGTGTGTTCCAGGCTGTCCAAAGCGGGGGATGTTGGAGACATTTTTTGGGGGTGACTGCTCAGAGCAAGTTGCCAAAAAAGAGTACATTAATTTTGAGCAAAAATTTGCCGTGCTTGTTCTGAGCAATTTCGGAAAGCAAGAGAATCGTGCCAGTTACAACATCTTTTCGAACGTGCAGCAACTAAATGATGTTTATCGTGCAGGTAATGAGGGTAATGAAGTCTACGCTGTCATCTCCCTGATTCCAGAGGGGGTTAATCCCCGTGATCGTCGGGCACTTAACGATTTGTATCGACGCGCAAACGAGACGTTACAATTTCCGAAAAATTTTCCCGCAGTTAAAATAATTGGTGCGTCAACTGACAGCGAACTAATAGAGTTTTGGAAAGACGTTCTAAGGTCTAAGGGGTCGTTTAACTTCGTCGCGTTTTAAGGGTGCTTAGAACTGTCACTTAACTCGCAGTGACGTACACATTAGCCCGTTGTACACAGCGTCGGCAATATCTTTGTCGTACGCGCTTAGTTTCCCGCCGTCTCGGAGGCTCAAGATCGTATTACATGAGTTTACGTATTTCTGACGAACGACAAAACCGAGTAGCGCGGTCACAGGGTCTTTCGGCAAGGAGGCAATTTCTTGTCTTAGTAACCCCGCAGGCTCACCTCTCGCAAGTAGGGTAGAAAGATACCTTTGTGCGGTCGGCCTCTTACTGCTATCAAGACCCCCCTCATAGATATCCCAGAGTGTCGCGAGAGAGGCGGAATCGTTAACTTTTGCGCCAATGGAGAGCAGTTTTTCGGCGACATCAATGCGCTGCTCTCGTGTAAGTGATTGATATATTTGCGGAGGGTTTTTGCCAAGTATTGCCTGCGCTGCGGGGGCACACGCTGTAGCAACACCTTGGTTACAGTCAAATAAGGCTTTGTCGAAATTGGTAGTCTGGGTTTGACTGTCAATAACTTTTGGTGGGCTTTGCTGGATCTCAGAATTCGGTGACTGCGCGGGGGATGTTCTGCGCGTACTCTCATCCGGAGCCGGTGGTTTGGTTTTAGGATCAGGCCGCTTAATTCCAGCCGAAGTGCAAAGCCTCTCCAGGGCTTGGGTGAGAGCCTCAGCACCCTTGCCCAGAAAATCGTGGGGGTGCGTGTAGTCAGGACCAATATAGGGTGCCAAGACCGCGCAGGCGTACTTCTTTAATTCAACCTCCCCGGGCAAAGAATCTATAAGTTCGGACAACTCCTTCGCATCCGCTTGGAAGAAGCGAGAATCATCCCGGGTTTGTGATGAAATATTTACCCTATCCAAAATATACCTAACCTCCCGCTCAATAAGCGGAGATTTCGATTGCGCCAATGCTTTGATATTTTGTTGGAACAGTTCTAGTGACCGACGCCAATCCACAAGATTCCGGGCCGCTTCCATTTGCAGAAGAATTCCGTCGAGAGATTCATAAACATCTTTTTGCAGGCTTAGCAGTTTTAAGCCTTTTGGAACTCTATCTGGTGTTCGAACGCCCACTCGTCCCTGAGTGCCGTTAACGTACTCTCGAGCCGAAATAAGCGGGTTTTTATTTACTCCTGCAATGACTACCAGTGCGCAATACGAAGAAAATCGAACGCGCTGATCAGGCTCTCTGAAAGGCAACGACAGACAAGTTTCTTGGCTAACTTTTCCCTTCTCAATGAGAGTCGCCTTAATCGTACGATTGGTAAGATCTGGATCGAGAGTCCAGATAGCCTCTTCGATTAACAGTGGATTAAAACTTGGTTTTCTTGGATCAAGAAAATCCTGGACGAGGACATCAAGTGCTTCTATAGATGGTGTCTTTTGAAAGCCGCGTGATAGCCACTGG
>Ga0315904_10006430_pt1 | contig 16066 bp, 15 predicted proteins | sample LakEriMetagenome_6_FD_203529 | JGI IMG/M metagenome (GOLD analysis project Ga0315904, IMG submission 203529) | Freshwater fungal communities from buoy surface, Lake Erie, Ohio, United States - Buoy 12 MA120 | ecosystem: Environmental > Aquatic > Freshwater > Lake | place: USA: Lake Erie, Ohio... | reverse complement strand
GCACCACAAACCTGAAGAACGCCTTGGCCTTAGACCTGAAGAACGGTGGGGCAGTCATCAACCTTTACCCTGCGAACATCAGTTGCGTGAAGTTCATCACACCATACAACGGTCAGGGTTTTCAGGGTCTCCTTCTGTTCGGTGACAAGCGCGGGTATATCGGTCAGTTCTATGTGGACTTTCTGAGTGCGGATGATGAGATTGAAACAACAAACTGGATGTACGGTTCAGTCTTGGATCCTGCAAATTCTCTGGTTACAGCGCGTGTTCTGTTCTCTCCGGTCGGGAATGCCACGGGAACGGTCGCTCAGGCGTATTGGCTTCCGAGGTGCGACGTTGACAACAATAGCGAGGAAGCTGTCATGGCCCTTGAGATGCAAGCCAAGCCGAGGGGTGCGGACCCGTTCACGTTTTCGCCCGTTGCGACAGAGACCATAACCCCGGTGACAGGTTCCCCGAGGGTTGGCCTGATGCACTTGAGCGGACAGACCATTCAGTACCGGCTAAATTGGAACAGCGGTACTTCAAACTTCAGGAGAGTAAGGTGTCAGTTCCTTAATCTCCTTGTCATAGACCAACAGGGAGGTTAGTATGCCAAGGCTATTCAAAGCCCCACAGTTTAGCGGGTTCAAGGAATGGAACGAACTTGTTGGTAGAGAGATCGACAAGGCTCTCGAAAGCCTAATCAACGACAATAACTACCAACAAAGTAGTGGTTCATCCAGTTCCGGCGGGAGTGGTGGTGGGTCGAGCATTCCGAGTTCTGTCCCAACTTCCACTTCGTTTAAGGTCCATTCTGCTCCGGTTGTTGGCACGGTTGTTCCTGGAGATTTGGTTTCGTTGCTTCCTTCGGGTTCTGTGCAACGTGCAACGGCGGCGTCCGTGAGTCTTCAGGCCCATGGCATATGTATTGGGCTGTTTATTTCCGGTCCTACGATCATTGCGAATTGGGTGTCTGGCGGCACGGTGAGTGTTCCTGAACCTCTTTCTGAGGGGTCTGGAAGGGTTCTCTACCTAAGCGCAACGCCCGGACGGTATACGGCGGACATCGCTGAAGTCGGAAAGGAATATACTCAGCAGATCGGCCTTAACATTAAACCATTGTCGAGTGTCCTACGGGAAATCGACATCGTTATCTCTCCACCCTCAAACATATAAGGAGTCGTCATGCGCTTGCGCCTTGCGGTGTTCTTCTGTCTGTTTTCGGTTGTCCCATTCATTTCTTTTGGCCAGACCACTGGCACTGTGCTATTTGCGAGGAGTGGCACACTTCAGAACACACGGGCAACGAGCGTTACCATTCAGGACGGGCCAAATGCTGCTGTGGCTGTTGGCCTTGAACAGTTAATTGTTCCGTCATCGGTTCTTGCTGGATCCAATGTTTCTGTGAGCAGGACAACTTCAACGGTGACGGTGAACGTCGTTGTCCCGACCACAACGCAAACCATTGTTGCTGCTGGTGACGGCATAGCGGTGTCCGTTGACGATGGAACGACATACACGGTTTCAAATACCGGTCTCCTAACAACCCCAACGCTGGAGCAACTTGGATACACGACTCCCACATTGGCCGGTCTTGGATACACGACTCCAACACTTCAGTTAGTAACGGATCAGGGGAACGAGACGGCACGGGCCATTGGTATTGCTGGCGGGCTTGTCGGGAATGATGCGATCATCTCAGGGGGTTTCAACGCAATTGCTTCTGGTGGGAACGCAATTGCCCTTGGTGGGAACTCGCTCGCTACAACCGAAGGCATTGCTATTGGTGGCTCGAGCTCGTCCACGGGTGTTGATTCCATTGCTATTGGTACGCTGGCAACATCCCTTGACCAGAATGCTGTTTCATTGGGTCTGTTCTCGTTGGCCACAACGAACTCCGTTGCCATTGGAAATGGTGCTGGGGCATTCGGGGAGAGTGACATCATGATTGGCGCGGGTTCCTTTGGCAGTGCCGGTGCAAGCGGGAAGATTGCCATTGGCGATTCTTCCGCTGCCTTTGCGCAGAACGCCATAGCATTAGGGACAGGGGTGTCGAACACAAACCCGTCCACATTCGCAACTTACGGACTTCAATCGAACACGCTGGAAACGACAGCAACAGGAACCCTATGGTCAAGCGAGCTTAAGGAGAACGGGGAACACGTCCCAAACGTCACTGAGATCGTTGCTGGGAGCGGGCTGTCACGATCCATCAACGGGTCCACGGTGACGCTAACGAACACCGGATTGCTCACGACGCCCACACTGGCACAAGTAGGCTACACCACACCAAGTCTTCAGCAAGTTACAGCGATGGGGAACACATCCACATTTGCCATCAATGCGAACAACCTTGCAAGCAGCAACGCACTTTGGCTGAACCCAATCAATGCAAATCCGGTGTCTCCTATGGCTGGGTTGTCTTGGTTCCGTGGCGATGACTCGCAGTTCTTCAAAATCCGAGACGAATCTCAAGGTACACCGTTATTCTATCCAGGAAAGCTATTCTCTTCGGCTGCAGTTGAAGGAGGCAGTCGCACTCAGATTCTTGAAGAAGGCAGCATGATTAGATGGTTATTTGACGATAATTCCTGGGTCCGTGGAACAAGGACAATACCGTATGGACTTTTCCAAAACACTCCGTTTAGATCTTTTGAAATTGAAATGGACATTAGATTTGATGTAAGCAATGATGTTAGTGATCCAATTATTGAAGTACAGATTTCGTCGCTAGATAATACCGGAAACCCATATACGTGGTGGAGTTCTGGAGGAATAACCGTTTCCAATGGCGTTCAACTTTGCAGAGTCAAGGCAACGTACTTGTTGGATACTCCTTATCCTGGAGACCGTGTGATTGGAACTACAAACGTACAAACACCTACGACACATATAACAATAGTAAATGAAAGTTTTCCATCTTATTTTCTATGGAATGACAACGAATCCCCTACAATTGAAGTATACGCGGGTGCTAATACTGACACTGATGGGACGTGGTCGGTCACAAGGATGACTATTGAGATGCTTGACTAATGAAGGACAGGTTTGTTGCGCTGTTTGTGCTTGTGGTGGAGTTGTCGCGCATTGGCTTGGAGTATGCGTGGATTTTGCTTCGAGCCTTGTGGAAGATTGGAGAGCGACGATGAACGTGCTTGCGATTGACCCAGGACTGAAGGGTGGCATTGCCTTTGTGTCGAGCCCGGAAGTGGACGGTGTTAGAAATGTCCGGGCATGGAAGATGCCGCTTATGAAGATCGTCGGTGGTGCCCACATGATGCCGGACCCTGAAGCGATCCAGTCCATCATTAGCTTGCACGATCCACATCATGTGGTGATGGAACGGGTTCACGCCATGCCAAAACAAGGGGTCAATTCCATGTTTACGTTTGGTGGTGGGTTCATGTCGGTCATAACGGCGATTGTTGCAATGGGATGTCCTGAGCCCGAGTATGTCCTTCCTCAGGTCTGGAAGAAGGCTCTTGGCCTTGGCCGTGACAAAGGCGATTCCCTTGAGTTGGCAAGGCACATATTCCCCGAGGTGTCGCTTGGAAAGTCTAGCGACGAGGGAAAAGCAGAGGCTTTGCTGATTGCCCATTGGTATCGCAAGAAGCACGAAGGGATCAAATAAAAACCCGGCACCATGGGGTGGTATGGTGCCGGGAAAGCCCAAAATTGTGGAAGGCGATTGGGAGATCAGGAACGTGTGTGTTAGCGGGTACACCTTCATCGAACTGTGGGCAATTCAAAAATGCAGTGGATTGTTGGAGTTTCTTTCTTCCCGGATCAAAACACCAGCAAGGCTCCTTTTTCTGGAGTTTCCCACTGCAAACTTGACATGACCTGTTCCATGCCAGTTTGGTTATGGCAAGGAAAAAGTGCAAGGGATGTTGCACTTTTCTTGCGTTGAATGACAGATCAACAAAATGCGTATGGTTCACTATGGAAAGATAGACCTTCCCCCACCAAAGGAGTGGCCCATATCCAATGAGTTTCTTAGCAAACCTATTAGGTGGCCTATTTGGTGGTGGGAATCGGCAACGTCCTGTCCAGCAACAGCAGCAGCAGCAGCCCGCCCCCACGGTTCCAGAGACAAGGCGTGGCGGGTTCTATGAGGATCGAAGCTTAACAGAGGATGGTCTGGACCCGTTCACTGGCGAAATGTTTAACCGCGCCGGAAGCCAGATTGTTAAGCGGGGAGGTGGCGGACCCATTGGTTTGGACATGGGAACGGCATTGGATATTGGTGGGGACGAAGGGCTTAAGTTTCTCAAAGAAATGACAAGGGCAAGAGGGGAAGGACGTGGCGACTATAAGAGAATCTCCCCATTGTTCTTGGGTGGTGGTTCTAAGCGCGCAAGGAACGCTTCCGAGGAAATCAGGTTTCGCAATGCCGACAGGCTGAACCAGATCAGACAGAAGTATTTAGGACAATCCCAACAGCGAGGTTCACAGGTGCAAGGACGTGACGCAGGTGCTTTGGCGAACTTGTTTGGGTCGGGGTTGTTTGGCCGGTCGCAGGGCGCGTTTACAAAGGAGCAGGAGGACGCAATGATTGCAAATGCGTCCCAACGTGCAATGGATCCAATAACGGCAGCGGCACGTGGAGTTGGTGCTTCGATGGTAGGCCGTGGAATCGGCGCCAACCCGTTTGCTCAGACGGCCATGATGAACGATGCGCTTGTCGCTGGTGGACGCGCAGCGGGTGACGCCTCCCGGACAATGAGGATGTTCGAAGCCCAAATGGGCGAAAGACCGTCATTTGCACAGACATTCCCCACGGACCTAAGCGAACTGGAGGAAAGGTACCGGATACTCAGCGGGAACCAAGGGGAGCGATTTAGGGAATTACTTAAGAAACTTTCGGAGGTCGGTCAGTGAGTGACAAAAAAGATAGGCACGTTCCCTTTGGTCATTTGCCGGATCTTCCCCCGACATTTCTTGAGGAAACTGGGTTCTCCATCTATAACCCCGTTGGATTTGTTAGGGGAATCGGTCCTGCGGGGGCCGTTGGCGCTCCATTAAGATCTGCATTGAGATCAAGAGTAGTAGATCCAGTTAGACGGGCTCTGACAATAGAAGACTACATGAGTCCATCTGAACTTGAAGCAGAGATCAGTCGAACAAGAGAAATGAGGTCACAGCGTCTTGCGCGGGAGTCCGATCTTGGCGAACTAAACCGTCAAACGCAAGCATCCAGGGCCGCGATATTTCCACAGATGCGGGCTCAGGTTGTTTCGCAGCAGACCGCACAACAACCTCGAAGTTCTGTGGTTGATGTGCCAAGTCAGGCACCGGTGTCGATTGACTTGGGACGTGGTAAATACGAAGAGGCGGCGCGTGCCTTGAGGTTGCGTGATGCAGCAGCGTTCATTGCTCGGGAAGCGCAACGACGGGGAATGGAAAGTGTGCCAACGGACCAGGGTCAACGTGAAGAATTGCTTCGTGCTGACCAGGAAAGAAGCGCGAAGATGCAGGGCGAGGCGGCAATGGAAAGGCTATTCAACTCGCTTCCACCTGATGTTCGGTTTGCGGCGAAGGCCGACTATTTGATGGAACAGGAAAAAGCAAAAGTTGCTAACCAGTTGAATCCTTATGAAATAGAGTATAAGAAGGCACAGGCGGATCTTCTTAGGGAGAAGCCAAGGTTTATGGGTCTCGGTCTTGGCATCAGGCAAGAGCAAATGGATCGCGATTTCGCGCTTAGGCTACAAAAGTTAAGGAATAATGCGATGGCGAAACTACAAGAGAATCCGGAATACATGATTGCAGAAAACAAAAAGAGAAAGGCCGAAGAAGACATGAGAAATGCAACGAGCCAAAGTCAAAGACTGGATGCGGAAAGCAGATTGATGGACGCAGAGGCTAAAATAAGTGCTTTGAAGGGAACGTTTTTCACAGAACAGACGGCATTAAATGATAACGAAGAAAACATCAATGCTTTGGCAGAAGCGCTGTCTGGTATTTAATAACAAAGAAAGGCGTTCGTGATATGGCGACTAAGAAGAAGACCAAGTCCAAGGTTAACGAGGCCGGGAACTACACTAAGCCCGGGATGCGGAAGGCGTTGTTCAACAAAATCAAGGCTGGAAGCAAGGGTGGTGATCCTGGAGAATGGTCTGCTAGGAAGGCACAGTTGCTTGCGATGGAGTACAAGAAACGTGGTGGGGGGTACAAGGACTGATGCCACGTGCCAAGTCTCAAGAGTCTCTCAAGCGGTGGACGAAGCAGAAGTGGCGCACGTCTGACGGTAAACCATCGAAGGGAAAGAAGCGGTACTTGCCAGACGCAGCGTGGAACGCCTTGTCTCCAAGCGAGAGGGCCGAGACGAACAAGGCCAAGGCCAAGGGAAACAAAGAAGGAAAGCAATTCGTTAAGCAGCCGAAAGCCATTGCAAGTAAAACCAAAAAGTACAGGTGAAGGTTAGATAAGTGGCAAGAGCCCAAGACATACTGAGCCGACTAAGCCCGGAGATGTTGTCTCGACTGAAGAAGATTCAGAACGTTCCGCAGGAACGACTTGCCATTCTTCCAGAGGAGACAAGAAAGAAGTTTGGCCGTGTCCTTGCTCTAAGGAATGTTGCTCTTTCGATGGATGAGCCGGAGCCTGTTGATCTTGGGATGAGCCCTACCGGTCAGGCGTTGCGCGGGTTTCTTCGAGCTGGCGGATTGCCGGTTGACCCATCGGCTATTGAGACAAGCCCGGCACCAAACAGGGCTTTGTCGTCCGTTGGTGGTCTTATACAGCCAATAGCCAGCGACATAAGCACGGCTATTGGAAGCACAGTTGCTGGTGCTGCAACGGGTGCGTTGGCGGGTCCGGCTGGCGTTGCACCTGGTGCAACGTATGGTTTCCTTGCCGGCACGGCTGCGACATCTCTGAACCGTCAGGCCACGGAACGGGCGGCTGAGGCGTATAGGAATCGCCTTGAAGCAGAGAAAATGGTCCGGTCAAGAGAACCGAGTGCGCGTGTTGCTGGCCGTTTGATTCTGGAGGAAGAGCCTACGTCTCTTTTTGGTGCTGGTGTTGCTCGTGTCTCTGAGGCACCGGTAAGGACAGCAGCACGACTTGGTCTTGATCTCGCTGTTGGTGAGATTGGAAGGCGCGTTGGTGGTACGATTTTTGGCGGAAAAGCCGTTGAGGATGTGTTCCAAGGAAGCGTCCAAGGCGCAGTCCAAACGGCAAGGACGCGAATTGGCAAAGAATTTGGTGACGTTGCCGCTGGAGTGAAGGGTGTTATTGCGGACCCTGCGGCACGGGCCCAAGCGTTGCGTAGTGCGGCGAAGGCGAGTGCTTTGGGCGGTGGCCTGAACGCAACCCAGTATGCTCTTACGGAGAAGATCGAGGACCGTCCCATTGATGTAAGACAATTGCTTGCTGAGGCTGCGCTTGGTGGTGCGCTGGACGTCGGAGTTGGTGCTGGAATTGAGGGACTGAGACTGTCCAGGATCGCAAGGGAACGGTTGCAAGCCCCAACAGGAACACCGGAATTAGAACAGGCGCCTCAACCGGAGCAAGCGCCAGAACCAGAACAGGCGCCTCAACCGGAGCCAATCACACCAGATGAATTGCAAGTCACCAGAGAAGCCGTCTTGCCCACCACTGATGGAACGCAAGCCGTCACGTCAGAAGAACCAATCATAGCGCAAGAAGGAGACGTCCAAAATGCCACTCAAGAAGTGGCGTTCCAAGAAAGTGGTGTCGGAGAATATCCAAGAGTTGATGAAGTCCTACAAGCGGACGGGAAACTTGACGAGAAATCAGTTGCCGAGGAATCCTCGGTAACTGCCGCCGACGACAATATCCCTCCGCAAAGTAGGAAGGAAGAAACGTTAGATCCGTTTGATGAGTTCCTTTCGGAACAAGGGAAGGACGCGGAGAGGAGGAAGGATGCATTAGAGAAGTATAAGGCTCCTGGAGAGACCTTCAAGACCAGGATTGAGAAAATGGCGAATCAGGGTGCGACAATAATTCCCGGACCTCCCACCAAGGGGAAAGGTACGCCAAACAAAAATAAGGCAATAGTCAGTTTTCCCAGTGGCAAGAAATTCAATGCTCAGAGTGAGATAGGAACAAACGGTCTTGCCTACCTTGAATTTCTCGTCAGAAGGCGAGATGCTCAAGCGCAGGAGCAGGCTGTCCAGCCAGCAGCCACAACAGAACCTATATCACAAACAGCGACATCGACACCTGAGCCAACCCTCAAAGCATCTAAGCAAAAGAAGAAAGTTGCGAAGTTGCCGAAAGAGTCTCAGGCTAAGTTGAGGGATGCGACATCAGCGGACCCGGTTTCTGAGACGTTCTTTTTGAGTCCGATTGAGGACAGGCTGGAGTCGGACAAGCTTCCTGAACCGGACGTTCTTGGCGTGCCGAAGCCGAAAGAGTTGTTTGACGGGGAGAAGGTCTCTGAGAATGACGTCCGGTTCAATACGAAAATTGACCAAGACGGTCAGACTCCAATAGACCCGGAAGAAACACACGCTCCTATCAAGAGCCTGTCCCAATTCCTTGTGCTATTGAGCCAGATAGCGAAGAATTTATCACAGAAGTCAGACGCATTTTTCCCCATTCTCCGAAATCCCGAGAACCTTTTTGACACGAACGAAGGATTTCAAGTTGTGGCGACAACAAGCTTCAAGGACATGCAAACCTACTTGTCTAACAAGTTGGGGCAGCTTGGGGACGATCAGGCAGCGTTTATTGCGGCCCATGAAATATCCCACATGATGGACCCAGGACGTGTCTTTGGGAGTAACCGGTCGTTGTACGAGCGTGTGACTGGGGAAAAGATAAGTGGTGAGCCAAATCAAGAACAGAACTATGCCAAAAGCAAATTTCAGAGTCAAGCGGAACTTCTGTCAAAAGAGTTCCGTGGACCTATGGAAGTTCCACTTGGCGGACCAGAAGTAACGCAAGGGGAGTTGGATTCGGCAGAGGTCTATAGCGCAAAGCGTAGGGAGCCTGGAGAGTTGTTCGCCGACGTTCTTGCTGCGGTGATGATTGACCCAAATAGGGCGAACGATATAGCACCTGACTTGACTCTGGCCACGTTGCGAATGTTGAACCAGTGGTTCCCGAATGTCAGCAAGTCGCTCACGGATTTCTACAGGAATCTCAAGACGGATGATCAGCGCCTTGCTCGATCACAAGAATTTGTAAGAGAGGGATCAATTGCTTCGCTGGCTGAGCAGGCCAAGGTAGATAAGCAAAGGAAAGAACTTGGTGGCGGTTTAGTTGACCAGACCGTGGAAAGATTGGTGAGCAAGTCCAGGTCCATAATCGCAGCACTCAGATCGACCGGCAGAACGATAACTAAAGAAATCAGGGATAAAGTCTACGCAGGTATTTCGGCGATCACTGGCACCAATTTGGAGCAAATTGCTGCGGCTGGAATCATCGAGGACATGATTGGCAGTGCTGAGGCTAGTGGTGTTGGCGTTGAAGGACTGCAAAAGTTTCTTTTGGCAAAATCAAAACTTGGGATGAAGGAAGATAGTAAACTATCTGCGCTTGGATTGAGCAAAGAGGATGCGACAAAGATCCTCGATGAGCTGAAACAAAAGAATTCAGATTGGTTTGATGGTGTTTCAACGAAATTCAATGAACTGATGGGTCTCAAGAACGGAATCATTAGAACCGCGTATCAGAAAGGGGCATTTGGGAAAGTCGGTGACAGAAAGGCGATGGCAATTAGGGATCGGCTTCTGCGTGATTGGGTACCAATGCAGAAGGCTGAGGGTTCTGCCACACTAGATCCAAACCCGACGAAGCAGGGCGAGTCGTTTCTGTTGTCTCCTGCATTGGATGTCGCAAGCATATCAGAGGCCATTGGGAAACTTTCAAAGGCAAACAAGACATGGGAACTGATTCAAAGCCTACCGGATAAGGGTGCTGGGTTGTTCGTGACAGGCAAGGCCACAGATGCTCTAAGTTCTCCTGTGACGACATGGGATGAAAATGGAGAGATAAGCACAAATGCATACTATACGTTCAAGCCAATCGCAGACTTGTTCGACAAACCACAAGGCTCCAAGGGAATAGAAAGAACCCTTGGCGAAGCAATGAAGCTGAGCAACAAGGTTATCACTCGGTTCCCGTGGTTCATTGTCAGGTCATTGTTCAAGGACACTGTTGAAGGGACCGTTTTCACGTTCTTTCTGAGCGATGGCGTTAAGGGCGCGTCTGTCTATGCGAGGGAGTTGTTTAGTTCCTACAGACAAATAGCTGATTCCGTGGCAAGGCGCGACATCAAGTTTGGGCAAGGTTCAGCTTCGTGGTTCTTGAAGAAGATCGTCAAAGACGGGCCATACAAAGGCTTGATGGACGCTATCGGTGAGCTCAAAAAAAACCTTGATGACGTTGAATCTAAACTTGCCAATGACCCAAAAAATCAAGGCCTGCTTCAGGCGAAGAACTTCCTTCAGCGGAACATAGGCCGTGCGTATGCACTGGGGGCTGCGTTCCGTGGTGGTTCAATCATGTCCCCCGGTCAGGGCTTTATTGATGGCAGGTTGGATTCTTTGTCGCCCGATCAGATTACAAGACGTATGCAGATGAGGGCCGGCGTCGATATTGATTTGACGATGGGAGAGAGTGTTCAGAAAAAATTCGGCAACAACCAGGCTGTTAAACTCTTCGGAAACTACATGGACAGGTATTCAACAGTCCTTCAGTTCGTTGAATTCCTTCCCAAGGTGGCTGCGGTTCTGGCGAAGAACGACTTGATGCTTTCTGCTGGGAGCAATTCATTCTCAGGGGGTCTCTTAAGAACCTTTACTGATATGGATATCAGCGAAGGTCTTTATGGCGCAAGGGAACAGATCAAAAAGCAAATCAATGTGGTGGAAGAGTTTGCTAAAAATGCAAGGGAAGTCCAGGAGAAGTACGACAGAACACTACCAGGACCAGCAAAGGTTCAAGCAGAAAAGGAATTGAATGAAGCCATAAACAGTCTGGAGATGTCAAGAAAAGACCTGAACGAAATGAATGACTTAATTGCCAAGCAAGAGAGAGCACTTGCGAGTGCAGCGAGGAACGTAGGTACACCAGACGTTAGACTTGCTGGCAAGAGCGCACCACGGATTGACAATTATCTCAGGTTCTACTCCTACAACATCGAGGGTATGAGAAGGACATTTGAGCAGATTGGTGATGCATTTGCGGACGGGGCGAAAGGCAAGACACGTGTTGCACTAATGATGGCCCCAATTCTGTCACTCATGGTCATTCGTGAGTCCATCTTGGGGATGATGGGTGATGACGGGAAAGAATGGGATCAGTTGGTCAATCCTGAGCGGTACAAGTATTCCATCCCATTGCCAATGGGTATCATGCGATGGACGGACGATAACGGCGATCAGCGCAATGCAGCCTATGGTGTGGGAATCCCAATTCCTGACGCAATGCGGATGTTCAATGGCTTAATCGAAGGCGCCCTGAACCGTGGATCTGTGGATCGTAACCTTGCCGGGTTCATTGAGGACACCGTGCAGTCAACCGCAAGTTCCGTTGCTGACTTCGTTGGCCCATCTTTAAACCCCGTTCTTGACATTGGTGGCGTCATGGGTGCGTTGGCCATTGGGAACAACCCGAACCGAGGTCTAAACCCGTTTACGTCTTCCAAGGTCATGCCAAGGGGAACAAACGTACCGGACGAGGAACGCAGGGCTGTCCTTGCCCAATACATCCTTCAGAGAACAGGGCTTTCGTCCTGGCTCCCGTCCGTGTCCGGTGACAAGCCAGACTGGTTTGTCCCGGGCGGTTTCCGAAGCACGTTCTTTGTGGATGAGGGCGGCATAATGACCCGTGCGTTCAAGGCTGGTGAAGCTGTCGCTCCCCAGAAGTCGGAGCGGATTGCTGCCATTATGAGGGGCGAGTATCCAGAAGGCGCAACGGTTGAAGACGTTAAGGCGGCGTTTGCAATGCAAGCGGGTGGACGCAAGGCTCCGGCCATTCGTGTCCTGGAGAACATGACTGCGGCATCTGCAAGGAACTACGGATCCACATATAGAGGGTCAGAAAGTAGTGCGATTGCTGAGTCCATGAAGATGGGTGAAGCAGCAAGAAGAGCGTTCCTATTTGAGTTTGTGAAAAGGAACACGAAGTGAGCCCACTGAACCCTTCCGAAGTCGAAAGGATTCGCGATTTAGAAATGGAGGTTACGATGCTAAAGACCAATTTTAGCAATTACTCAGCAGGCGTTGAAAAGCTATCATCAAAGGTTGACAAGATAAACGAGAAATTGTTTGCCTTCCTTGGCTTGACGGTTCTCACGTTGTTGTCAGCAGCAGGAACTTTGCTGATTATACTTTATCAACAGGTGTCAAACAAATGATTGATGTTGCTCGGGCGATCCAGCGAGTGTTGAAAGATGCTGGTCTTTACGGAGGTGAAATTGACGGCAATATTGGACCTCGCACGGACGCTTCATGGATGATGCTGAAGTCGAAGTTGCGGACTGACACAGAGCAGCCGGACGACAGGGATTCGCCGTTTATTTTTAGCAGGCCTAAAGTGCTATCAGACGCACAAGTTGAGAACCGATTTGGAAAGTTGAACCATACTGAAAACCGTGGATCCATTGTGCCATCTGAGAAGTGGGTAAAGGAAAACATTGTTCGGGTGAGGGTTCCGGCCATTGAAGGGAAGCCTTTGTATACGGAGTTCAACCATGAACGGGTGTCGAACCTTGGCCTGACAATGCATAGGCTGATGGTTGAGCCTTTGACGTTGGCCATGTCAGAGATTGTGGATCGTGGGTTCCATATGGACATACTGACCTTTGACGGACTTTACAACCCTCGTATGGTGCGAGGGTCAAAAGACCGGTTATCCCGCCATTCATGGGGCATTGCAATAGATTTGAATGCCCCGTGGAACGGGCTTGGCAATCGTCCTGCTGCGATGGGAGCGAAGGGTTCTCTGTGGAGAATTGTACCCATCATGGAGAAGTACGGTTTTGTGTGGGGCGGAAGATGGAAGCGCCCTGATGCTATGCACTTTGAACTCGGAGAAAAGCAATGAGCAACGAAAAGTCTATCGCCCTTAACGGTATCCTTGGCCATGGGGCAACGTCTGTAGGTTTTACGGGTGGTTTGATTGCGCTTCTTACTCAGTCGCCAGACCTTCTGAAGAACCCACTCACGGCGATTCCGCTTGGCGTTATTGCGGTTGCCTACACAGCGGCTTCAATCCTCCCAAACATCCTTCAGTCCCTCAAAGACTTCAGGAACTGCAAGTAGTCTGACATTCCCCACGGGTTTTCCCCTCCGTCCCGTGGGTGCCTGGGCTCGGGCGTACGCCCACCGCCCTTGAGCCCGGGCTGTTTTTCTACGTGAAGGATAGATGAATGGCGTGGCTGATGTGTGTGGAGTGACTTCCTTGTACCTTCTTTGAAGGTCTCGAACTCGCAGTGATGGTTACTTCGGCGTTGAGTCCGCCTATCGGTTTCGGTTTTAGCTTCTCAACACCAAACCCTCCCTTGCCTCCGTTCCAATTGTCTAAGTATCCAGGCACTGTGGCGTGGTGCTGTTCCCGGACTGACACGCGACCCACAAGATTGATATGGGAAGAGCAGTGGCTAACGTATGTCCGTTCATGGATATGGCCTGACACCACAAGGTCCGCCTGTGGAAACATGACGGATCTGCGCTGGTGCTGGATTGTTCCAAGTGTCACTTCCCCCCCGTTCCCTCGACCGTGGTCCCATGCGATGACGACCACCTTGCGACCAGCGTTGTTCTTGAAAAGGCTTGTACGCAACACGATGAATCCTGTATACCCACCGGCCATGCAACCAATTTGCTGACACACTAGGGCGTTGAGGTCAACGCCTGTTTGCTTGCGGAATGCTGATTCATGGTTGCCTTCGGCCATGATTGCGATGTTGCTGGCATATGGCTTCAGGAAGTCAACGGTGTCATCAATCATGGCGTTGACATAGTCGTCTCGCCTATGTTCAGGACGTGCCCCAGCCTTTGTCCGACGTGGATCGTTGCGACTTTGCATGGCGTCAAACCAATCCCCTAGAGACACGATTATGGCATCCCTGTTCATCGCCGCATCAAGGTCTCTCTTAAGCTTAACTCGGTCGCATAACGGGCTGTCAAAATGCGCGTCTGACACAAAGAAAAACTTGGTTGTGCTTGACTGAGAATGCGCCTCAACTTTAATTGCGAATGCAGACGTATCGGTTTGCGTGATGTTCAATTGGTGGCGACATCCCTTTGTTGATATAGGGTATGCCGCCACAATTGAAATGGCAACAGTCAAGGAATACTTTACTGTTCCATTGTCAGTCGTCCTTTCCACGGAGCGAAAGTTTCTCATAGGAGAAACCGTCCTTGGGAGGAACCTTCACAATGCTACGGTCAATTGTTCTTCCGTCGGATAGTGTGGCGGACTTTGCCCCGCACGTCTCCCATAGGATACGGGCTTGCAGAGCCTTCATTTGGTCCTCAATCGCCTCAACCCGTTTCCGCAGCACGGACAACGTGGACTTTTGGGCGTGGTAATCATCCAACAGGGATGAAACAACCGACTCAGAGAACCACTCACCGTCATGTTCCTCGTCAACAATTGGGTAGAGGGATCGGACAAAGTCCAGAGAGCCTGGCTTCGGTTTCCCATCAGGTGTGGCGAACAACGTGGATATGTCTGGTATGCACTCGTTCTCTACGCATAACCTATGGTTCCGCACGGCCTTTACCATGTCACAGGTCAAATCTTCGATAGACCCAAGGTTCGCTGGATAACAGACGTGCTGGATGGCTGTCTTCTTGATCTTCCACGCCAAGACCCACGATGGCGCACCGGTAACATACATGGACCATGCGCATTGTGCCCGGTAGTGGTTCGGAACACCATTCCGCCAGCGATAGTTGTCGGTACTGTACTTCACTTCCAGAAAAAAGTACCCATGATCCCAAACGATGCAAGCGTCTGGGGTGCAGTGGATCTTCTTCTGTGGATCAGAGATGGTGGGAAATGGATAGATGAGTTCCGCCTCTCGCGGGAAAGTCATCCCACGATGCGCGGAATAATACTCTTCGACAATGGCCTTCTCGTTGTCAGTTCCTGCTCTTGTGGCCTTGGTCTCGGTGCGCTTGCGCTTCCCAAGTTTGTCAAGCCACAGGTCATTCGGCGTCATAAATGGGCTGAGTCCTAAAGCCGCAGGTGCGTCCGAAGCTCCATACGAGTCTCGACGTTTGAGAAGCCACGCTTCCTTGTCCGTCTCGGGTGTCTCTTGCCACAACACAAGGGACTTTCCGCTCATCTTGTTCAGGGACTGCAAGATGGTATCGGGGGTATGTTTACTCATTGCAAGACTCCTTGCCCATCACCTCATGGCGTGTTGCTTCCATGCGGTTGCGTTCGCGGTCAATACGTTCCTGATGGTCGTATCCGGTATGAAGCCCGAAAAACATCAGGCCCATTGTGGCAGCGATGCCAATAATGATGATGCCCTTCAGGGCAACTTCTTCCCAATAGACTTGTCCGTCTTTGGGGTTGTACACAATCATGTTCTTCATGCGATTCCTCCGATATGTGATGGCCCGGATTTACGGCACCGGGCCTGGGCCTCAATGCGGTTGCACTACCATGCTGGGTCTTCGCCTGTCCAAACACCCCCAGCGCCACCTTCGTCATTCGGACTTTCAAACTCCTGGACAATCTGAAGGTACATCGTAGCAGCCGCCCTAACGGCATCTGGAGAAGCGTTCTTCGTGTTTGGGATACCCTTCTCTTTGATCAGAGCGAAGAACTTATCGTCACCCACCAACTGCTTGGTTTTTACCCACGCGAGAGCGGCAAGTTTCGGGTTGCCGTTGCGCACTACCTTCTGCCACAAATCAGCAACAGATTCCTCACCGTCCTGCGGGTACTGTCTACTCGTCCTAGGCGGTTCTGATTCCACATTTTCTGCGGGTTTTTGGGCAGATGCTTGCTGCATCTTGGGCTGATACGCACGCATGGAAGACGTTGCCTGAGCCCCGTCATCGTCTTCCGGCACCAACTGAAAGATGTTGTAGGTCGTATACCTTCGTAGGTAGGTGACTCCAGAACCCATTCCTTGTGCGTCCGG